>Ga0172373_10002041_pt1 | contig 31626 bp, 25 predicted proteins | sample Lak10m_2_FD_114546 | JGI IMG/M metagenome (GOLD analysis project Ga0172373, IMG submission 114546) | Freshwater microbial communities from Kabuno Bay, South-Kivu, Congo - kab_092012_10m | ecosystem: Environmental > Aquatic > Freshwater > Lake | place: Democratic Republic of the Congo...
CCTCGGGCGGGCCCTGCTCGCGGCCGGGCGGGTCGACGACGCGCTCGGCGTGGTCGGCGACGGCGGCGGCGGCGATACCGCGCATGAGCGGGAGATCGTCCTCGTGCAGGCGCGGGCCCGCGCCCTCGCCGGTGACCCCGATCCGTGGACGACGACGACGACGTCGCTCTCCGCCGACGCCGCCCGGGCCCTCGAGGCCGGGCTGTGGCGCTTCAGCGTGCGGATGCGGCGCGGCCTCGACGACGACGCCGAGCGCGCGCGCCTGCGCCTCGCCGTCGACGAGCAGGGGGTGCCACCGCGACTGCAGCGGCTCGCCGCCATCGTGCGGGAGGGCGGCGCTGCCGAGCGGGATCGCCGCCACAGCGCCGACCCCTTCGTCGACGAGGTGCTGCTGGCGCTGGCCCGGGCGCCGCAGATGGCGCGCGAGCGGGCCCGGGCGCTGCGCGCAGCGGCGCGGGCGGGTGGGGATCGTCTCGCGGCGCTGGAGCTCGCTGGCGTCGTCGGCGACGCCATGATCGGGACCGCCGATGCCGCCGGCCTCGTCGATCTCGCCCGGGCGATTCGGACCGAAGCGAAGGCCCTGTCGTCGCCACGGGGCCTCGACGAGGCCACGCTGTTTCTCGCCCTCGCCCGATCCGACGCCAGCGGCGTCGACGGCGCCGGTCTCGCGGGCCTGGCGCAGGGCGGCCACGGCGCGCTCGTACGGCGGCGGGCCCGCCTTCTCCTGGGTGACGACGTCGACGACGCCTTCGACCGCGCCCCCTGGCGGACGCGTCCCGGCCCCGCGCCGGTGCACAGCGCCATCGTCGCCGTCGCCGGCGACGCCCTCGACCGGGCCTGGACCGTCGACGAGGCCCGACGGCGGATCGTCGTCGGCCACGACGTCGTCGTCGACCTCGCCGACAAGGGCATCCTCTTTGGCCTGCTCGTGGCGCTCGGCCGACGGGGCGGGGCCGCAACGAAGGAGCAGCTGCAGCAGGACGTCTGGGGCGAGCAGCGCTACCACCCGCTGCGGCACGACAACCGCCTCAAGGTCGCCGTCCGCAAGCTGCGTCGCCTGCTCGAAGACGCCCTCGGCGACGACCCCCTCGAGGCCAGCGACGACGGCTACCGCCTGCGCGGCCGCGTGCGCTTCGTCTCCGCCGGCGGCTGAACCCGATCGGTCCGGGATGTCCGGGCCTGGGCGTGGGGCGGCATTCCTGCCAGGGTTGGAGCGTGGAGCGCTCCCTCGGCGTCGACGCCGGCCCCTATCGCCTCGCCCTGCCGCTGTCGTCGGTGCGGCAGATCCTCGACGTCGGCGCCGGCGACGCGCCGCTCGATCCCCGCTCCCTCGGCGTGGAGCCCATCTCGCTGGCGACCCTGCTCGGCGCGACGCCCACGTCGGCGCGACCCGCGGTGCTGCTCTTCGACGGCACCGCCGATCCCGTCGTGCTCACCTGCTGTGGCCTGCGCGGCGTCATCGACGCGCCGGCGCCGCGCCCCCTGCCCCGCACGGTCGCCTGCCGCTGGCCGGGCCTGCTGCGCGGCACCATCGTGCACCAGGGCGAGCTGACCCTCGCCGTCGACGCGCGGGTGCTCATGGGCCTCGTCGAGGGCGAGGGCGCCCTCGCCCGGGAGCGGAGCTGATGCAGGGCGTGCTCGTGTTCCTCGCGGCGGGCAGCCGCCTCGCGGTCGCCGTCGGCGACGTCCTGCGCCTCATGGTGGAGGGCCCGATCGCGCCGATCCCGTTCGGGCACCGCGCCCTCGCCGGGATCATGCGCCAGGGCGACGACGACGACGACGTGGTGCCGGTCTTCGATCTGCGCGGCCTCGACGAGGGAGCGCCGGCGCCGCCCCGCCATGTGCCGGGGGCCACCGTGGCGATCATCCCGACGGCCATCGGCCCCATCGGCCTGCGCCTCGACCGGCTGCTCGGTTCGGCCCTGCGCTACGTCGCCGTCGACGAGGCCATCCCCGGCCACATCGCCCGCGTCGTCGACCGCGCCGGCCGCGCCGACACCGTCGGAGCGAGCCTCGACATCGGCGAGGCCCCCTTCTTCTTCTTCAGCACCGAGGCCTTCGTCGCCGCCGTCGGCCTCGCCGATGGAGCGCGCCCGCCCCGGTGATACGCTGGCGGGATGGCGTTCATCGTGAACGCGGCGGACTTTCCGCTGCTGCGCATCATCTACGACGGTGACACCACCGAAGCGGAGATGCGCGCCTACTTCGACGCCTACGACGCCGTCCTCGCCCGCCGCCAGCGCTACGCGCTGCTGCTCGACGCCAGCCGCGCGGCGGTCCCCTCGGCGACGATGCGGCGGATGAAGGCCGACTTCCTGCGCCAGCGCGCCGGTGTGATGGGCGCCCTCTGCCTCGGCGGGGCCTACGTCATCACGTCGCCGGCGATCCGCGGCGCGATGAGCGCGATCTTCTGGCTGCAGCCGCTGGCCTACCCGCACACCGTCGTGGCCACCCCCGGGGACGGCGAGCGCTGGTGTCGGGAGCGCCTCGCCGCCGCCGGCCTCTGACGTCGACGGCTGGCCCTCAGGGCTTCGGGCGCGATGCGTGCTCGCGGATCATGTCGCGATAGACCTTCGCGCGCGGGTGATCCGGGTGGGCCGCGAGGATCCCCTCGAGCTCCGCCAGCGACGCCGCGTGATCGCCCGTCGAGAACAGCGTGAGCCCGAGGCTGAGGCGCGCCGGGAGGTAGTCGGCGTTCTGGGCGAGGATCGCCCGCAGCTCTCGGAGCGCCTCTTCGGCGCGGCCGGCGTCGCGCAGGGCCTGGGCGAGGCGCAGGCGCAGGTCGATGAACGTCGGGCGCAGGGCGAGGGCCCGTCGGTACTCGGCGATGGCCTCGTCGAAGGCGCCGGCGGAGGCGAAGACCTCGGCGATGTCGGCGTACATGTTGGCGAGCTTGCCCATCACGAAGGAGTCGAGCTTGCCGCCCGGCCGCGTCGACGACGTGAGCGCCCCGAGGTAGAGGTCGCGGGCCTCGGCGTAGCGGCCCATGTCGTTGTAGGTGACGGCGAGGTTGAGGCTCGCCTCGGTGTAGCCCGGGTTGATGCGCAGGGCCTCCTCGAAGCAGGCCTGCGCCTTCGAGAACTGTCCGACGTCGTGATAGACGACGCCGAGCATGTTGTAGACGTCGGCGTAGGGGAGCTTCGCCTCGGCGATGCGCGCCAGGTGGGGCTCGGCCCGGACGTACTCCTTCTGGCGGTAGAGTTCGCGCCCCGTGGCCAGGGCCTCGCGCAGGGTGTCGTCCATTCTCGTCGCCTCCGGTGGGGTCGTTGTCGTCTTCTACACCGGCCGCGACCGCCGGAGCGCGCTGCGCCACCACGGGACTTGACGACGCCGACGCGGCACGTCACATCTTGTCCACCACGGCGATTGTAGCTCAGTTGGTAGAGCACTGGATTGTGATTCCGGGTGTCGCGGGTTCGAGCCCCGTCATTCGCCCCACCGAAACACCGGCCCTCGCGGCCGGTGTTTTTTTCGTGCCGCGCGGCGTGGCCGCGACAGCGCGTCGGCGACCGCGTCGTCGGCTTCGAACCGATGCGTGCTGGTGGGCGCTGGCCTTCGACGTCGTCGCCGCCGAGGTCGCCGACGCGAAGACAAAAAGAAAAGACCCCTTTCGGGGTCTTTCCTGGTGCGCGGAGGGAGACTCGAACTCCCATGGGTCGCCCCGCTACCACCTCAAGATAGTGTGTCTACCAGTTCCACCATCCGCGCTCGGGCGAGTGCGTATGTGCGTCACCTTGAGAGACTTTGCAAGCGTTTTTTCTGCGCGGGTGCGGTCCACACGGCGCGTTCACGTCGGAAAGCCACGCCGTGCGCGGACGCATGGGGCGCCGCGCCGCTCTCGTGATCACCACCCCGGCGGCCGCATGTGATCGCGCCACCGATCGCCGGTTCCATCGCGCCGGACGCAGCCGAGCGGGCCGCAAAAAAGCGACGACGCACGCCGGAGGCGTGCGTCGCGGGTTCGAAGATGGAGGGCTCGCTCAGGGCGTCGGGGGCGCGTCGCCGACGGGGGCCTCGGCCGGCGTCTCCGTCGCGGGCTGGGCCTCTTCGGGCTTCGACTCGGCGGCAGCGGCGGGCTTCGCCTCGTCGGCCTTGTCGACCGCGGCCGGCTTCGCCTTCGCGCGGTCGGCCATGACCGACGACGACGACGAACCGAAGAACGACAGCGTGATGCTCGTGATCATGAAGATCACGGCGGCGCCGGCGGTGAGCTTCGCGAGGAAGGTGTTGGCGCCGCGACCGCCAAAGACCGTCTGGCCACCCGCGCCGCCGAAGGCCGCGCCGACGCCGCCACGGGCACCCGGCTGCAGCAGCACGAACAGGACGAGGAAGAGGCAGACGAGGACGTGCAAGACGACGAGGAAAGCGGTCATGGTCGCAAGCGGATAGGCGCCGCGGCGCTGCGGGGCAAGGGGGCGATCGCAGGCCGTGGCTGAACACCGGTCCATGTGGGCGTTGCCACGGCGGATCCGACGGATCATGCTCCCGCCGTGGTGCGCAGATCCCGCTTGGATTTCAACGTGTTGCGCAGCGTGGCGGCGGCCGCTCTGCACAGCCGGGCCGTGGCGATCGGCGGATCGGGTGGGGGTCCTGCATGCGCCTGATCCACACCGCCGACTGGCACCTCGGTCACGCCCTCGCCGGCCACAGCCGCGCGCTGGAGCATGATCGCTTCCTCGCCTTCCTGCTCGATCGCCTCGGCGAGGGCGACGTCGACGCCCTCGTCGTCGCCGGCGACGTCTACGACCATGGCCACCCGACGGCGGCGGCGATGCGGCAGTTCTTCACGTTCGTGGCCGAGGCCCGCCGGCGCCGGCCGGACCTCGACATCGTCGTGATCGGCGGCAACCACGACACCGCCGCCCGCCTCGACGCCGCCGGCCCCGTCCTCGCCGCCCTCGGCGTGACGATCCTCGGCGGCCTGCCCCGCACCGAGGGGGGCCGCGCCCTCGACCTCGATCGCGCCGTCGTGCCGCTGCATGTGCGGGGCGAGGTCGCCGCCGTCGCCGTCGCCGTGCCCTTCCTGCGGGCGCCGGAGCTGTCCCTCGTCTCCGACGGCGGCGACGTCGTGAAGGATGGCACCCGCGCCGTCGTCGAGCGGGCGGCCCAGCGGGCCCGGCAGCGCTTCCCCGGCCTGCCGATCGTCGCCGTGGCCCACTGCGAGCTCGCCGGCGCGCGGCTGTCGCTGTCGTCGGAGCGGCCGCTCTTTGGCGGCCAGCACGCCCTGCCCGCCGACCTCTTCTTCCAGGCCGGCGTCGACTACGCCGCCCTCGGCCACCTGCACCTCGCCCAGCACCTCGGCCCCGACGGGCGCGCCACCTACAGCGGCTCGCCGATCCCCCTGTCGATGGCCGAGCGCCACTACACGCACCGCGTCGTCGTCGTCGACACCGACATCGTCGCCGGCGGCCCCGTGAGGGCGACGCCGCTGCCGGTGCCGCGCACCGTCGACTTCCTGCGCGTCCCCGACGACGGCGCCGCCGACCTCGACGACGTGCTCGATCGGCTGCGGGCCCTCGACCTGCACGAGCGGCCCCTCGATGAGCGCCCCTTCCTCGAGGTGCGGGTGCGGCTCGAGCGGCCCCTGCCCGACCTTCGCACCCGCGTCGACCAGGCCCTCGAGGGCAAGCCGGTGCGCCTCGTGCGGGTCGAGCGGGAGAGCCTCGGCGAGGGGCTCGCACTCTCCGACGTCGTCGCCGCCACCGACACCGGCGCCGGCCTCGTCGAGCTGTCGCCGGTGGCGGTGTTCTCGGCGCTCTACGCCCGCCAGTACGGGGGCGAGCCGCCGGCCGAGCTGCTGCGGGCGTTCCATACCCTCGTCGACGACGACGCCCGACGCCACCGCGCCGGCCACGGCGAGGTGGTCTGATGCGCATCGTCGCCATCCGCGGATCGAACCTCGCGAGCCTCAAGGGCGACTTCGCCGTCGAGCTCGATCAGCCGCCGCTGTCATCGCTGGGGCTCTTTGCCATCCACGGCCCCGTCGGCGCCGGCAAGAGCACCCTGCTCGATGCCCTCACCCTCGCCCTCTTTGGCCGCACCCCGCGCCTCTCGGGCAGCGGCGGCGCCGTCCTCGTCCGCGGCGACGACGACGTCGACCAGCTGCGGGCCAACGACCCCGCCACCCTCGTGCGCCGCGGCGCCAGCAGCGCCCATGCCGAGGTCGACTTCATCGGGCACGACGGGCGTCTGTACCGGGCCCGGTGGGACATCCGCCGCGGCCGCGGCGTGAAGGGCCGCCCCGGGCGCCTGCAGGACGTGAAGCAGAGCCTCAAGGACGTCGTCAACGACGCCGTCCTCGGCGACGGCAACGGCGAGGTGCGCCGGCTCATCGAGGAGCGGCTCGGCCTGTCGTTCGACGAGCTGTGCCGATCGGTGCTGCTGGCCCAGGGTGGCTTTCAGGGCTTCTTGTCGGCGAAGCCTGCCGAGCGCGCCGAGCTCCTCGAGAAGGTCACCGGCACCGGCATCTACTCGCGGCTTGGCGAGGCCGCCTTCGAACGGGCCCGCAGCGTCGAGCAGCAGCTCAAGACCCTCGAGGCCCGCGTCGACGGCGCCATCGTCCTCGACGACGGCGCGCGCGCGGCGCTGCAGGCCGAGGTGGTGCTGCAGGGCAGCGCCGCCGCCAACGCCGACGCCCGCGCCCTGGCGCTCGGCCACGCCCTCGAGCGGGCCCAGGCCACCCGCGCCTGGCGTGACGCCGTCGCCGCCGAGCGTGACGCCGTCACCGCCGCCCGCGACGCCGCCGCCCGCGACGCCGACAGCCGCACCCGCCACGACGAGGCGCGCCGTCGGCTCGACGAGATCGCGCCGGCCCTCGCCGAGCACGCCCGCTCCCTCGCCCGCTGCGCCGGCCCCCGGGCCCGCCTCGACGAGGCGACCGGCACCGCGCGCGCCCGCGACGCCGCCAGCGCCGCCGCGCAGGCCCGCCTCACAGACGCCGGGGCGACCCTCACCGACGCCCTCGCCCGCCGCGACGCCGCCCGCCGCGAGGCCGACGCCGCGCTCGCCGGCCTCGGCGTCGTCGTCGACGCCGCTGTCGGCGACGACGTGGCCGGGCAGCTGCAGGCGCGGCTCATGGCTTTGCGCGCCCTGCGGGAGGCCCGCGACGCCTGCGACGGCGCCGAGGCCATCGTCGCTGCCGCCGCCGACGACGTCGCCCGCGCGGCCCTCGACGTCGAGCAGGCCACCGCCGCCCGCGCCGCCGCCCACGACGCCGCCCGGGCCCTGCTGCCGGCCGGCGTCCCGATCGAGGCTCACGGCGACGCCATCGCCGTCGTCGCCGTCGCCGTGCGCGACGCCATCGCCGCCGCCCTCGCCACCGTCGAGGCCACCATCACCGCCCGCGAGGGCGTCGTGCGCCGCCTCGAGGAGGCCCTGCAGGCGAGGGCCACCCGTCGCGCGCTGCAGGAGGCCCGCGCGGCCCTGCGCGACGGCGAGCCCTGCCCCGTGTGTGGCAGCGGCAGCCACCCGGCCCTCAGCCACGGCCCGACCTCCCCGGACGACGGCCACGACGAGGTCGACGCCGTCGTGGTCGCCGAGCGCGACGCGCTGCGGGCCCTCTACGAGGAGCGCGCCGGCCACCGCGCCCGCCTCGCGGCGGTGACGTCACGGGCCGTCGCCGGACGCGTGATCGCCCTCGCCATCCCCGCCTCCCTCGAGGAGCGGCTGGCGCTGCTGGGCCGCCTCGACGACGCCGCCGGCGCCGTCCGCCGGGTGGTCGACGCCGACGTCCACCTCGCCCGCGCCATCGCCGCCGAGGACGCCGCCAGCACCGCCCACGCCGCGCAGGTGCTGCAGCGAGACGCCCTCGGCGCCCGCTTCGCCGCCGCCCGTGCGGCCCTGCAGGCCCCCGACGACGACGTCGCCGACGACGACGGCGCCCTGCGGGCCCGCCTCACCGCCCTGCGCCAGGCCATCGAGGGCTGGGGCCAGGCGCGGCGGATCGTCGCGACCCGCGACGCCGACGTGGCCCGGGCGGAGCTGGCACTGCAGACCGCGCGCCATGACGTCGACGCCGCCGACGCCGCCGCCCACGCCTCCCACGCCGTCTGCGCCGCCCACGCCGAGGCCGTCCGCGCCGCCGAGGACGAGTTCGCCCGCGCCCGCGCCGCGCTGCGGACCCTCGGCGTCGCCGACGACGTCGACGCCTTCGCCGCCGCGCTGCGCGCCGACGTCGACGCGGCCGCCGGTGCCCACGCCGTCGCCAGCGCCGCCGCCCGCGCCGCCGACGTCGCCGTCGCCGCCGCCCGCCAGCGCGTCGTCGAGCGGAGCGAGCGCCTCGAGCGCTTCGGCGGCCCGGACGAGCGGGACGACGTCGACGCGGCGGGGCTGCCGGCGCAGATCGAGGCCGCCCGCGCCGAGGCCGCCCGCGCCCGGGACGCCGCCGCCGCGGCCCGCGCCCGCCTCGCCCACGACGAGGCCACCTGCGCCGAGCGGGCCCGGCTCGCCGCCGAGGTGGAGCGGTCGCGCGCGGAGGGCGAGGTCTGGCGCTCGCTGTCGTCGCTCATCGGCTCGGCCGACGGCAGCCGTTTCCGGCAGTTCGCGCAGGGCCTGACCCTCGACGCCCTCGTCGCCCATGCCAACGAGCACCTGCAGGTGCTGGCGCCCCGCTACCGCCTGCGGCGCACGAAGAGCGAGCAGCAGAAGCACGACCTCGACCTCGTCGTCATCGACACCGAGGGCGGCGGCGACGTGCGCTCGACGCAGACGCTGTCGGGCGGTGAGAGCTTCCTCGTGAGCCTCGCCCTCGCGCTCGGCCTGTCGAGCCTGTCGGCCAATGAGGGCGCGCGTGGCCGTGTCGAGAGCCTGTTCATCGACGAGGGCTTCTCGGCACTGGACCAGGAGACCCTCGACGTGGCGCTGTCGGCCTTCGATGCCCTGCGGCAGACGGGCCGGCAGATCGGCGTGATCTCCCACGTGCCGCTGCTCGTCGAGCGCCTCGGCGCCCAGGTGCGCGTCGTGCCGATCGGCGGCGGCGCCTCTCGCGTCGAGATCCACGCTGCCTGACCCCGGCGTCAGGGCGCCCGCTGCACCATCCACGTGATGGCGATGAAGTGCAGCGTGGCGCCGACGAGCGTGAAGGCGTGGAAGACCTCGTGGTAGCCAAAGACGCGCGGCGACAGCACCGGCCGCTTCAGCGCGTAGGCGACGGCGCCGAGGGTGTAGGCGACGCCGCCGGCGAAGATCAGGGCCATCTCGCGATCGTGCAGCGCCGCGCGGGCCTCGCTCCAGAAGGGCACCACCGCCCACCCGACGGCGACCGCGAGGACGGCGACGACCCACTTCGGCGCGTGGATCCAGAACAGCGACTGCAGCACGCCGACGATGGCCCCGCCCCAGGCCACAAGCAGCATCGTGCGCCCGAGCGCCGGCGGCAGCACGGCGATGGCGATCGGGGTGTAGGTGCCGGCGATGAGGACGAAGATCGACGCGTGATCGGCGCGCCGCATCCAGGCCCGCGCTGTCGGCGACCAGTTCACCCGGTGGTAGGTCGCGCTCACCGCAAACAGCGTGACGAGGCTGGCCGTGAAGCCCAGCGCCGCCCACATCCCGCGCGTCGTTGGCGCCCACACCGCCAGCGCCCCGCCGGCGACGGCGGCGACGACGGCCGCGAGCTGGTGCAGCACCCCGCGCAGCAGGGGCTTCTCGACGGGCGGGGCGGTGGCGGGAGACGCAGACACGGCAACACCTTGCAGCAGGAGACGGCGAGGGAACACCGGGCGGGCGTCGAAGTGTCACCTCGCCCGCCGGTTTCCTGCGGCGAGGGGGTGCGTACGTTCAGGACGCCATGTCGATCGTCCACACGAGCCTGTTCTGCCACGCCCCCATCGTCGTGCCCGCCGTCGGCGGCCGTCGGGGTGATGCCGCAGCGCGCACCACCGCGGCGATGGCGGCCCTCGCGGCCGAGGTCGTGCGCCGGGCCCCGGACGTCGTCATCGTCGTGTCACCGCACACCCCGCGGGTGCCGGACGCGCTGCCGCTGCTGGCCCGTGGCCTCGACGCCGACTTCGTGGACTTCCGCGCCGACGTCCGCTTCGGCCTGCCCGGCATCGCCGACGAGGCCGGCCTGATCGCCGCCGCCCGCGACGTCGGCGTCGCCCTCGAGCCCATCCGCGTCCGACGCCTCGATCACGGCGCCGCTGTGCCCCTGTTCTTCCTGCACGACGCCGGCTGGCGCGGCCCCACCGTCGTGATCGGCCTGCCCCACCCCGACGTCGACGACGCCCTCGCCATCGACGAGGCTCTCGGGCGGGCCCTGCGCGCGTGGGGCCACGGCCTCCGTGTCGCCCTTGTGTGCTCCGGCGACGGCAGCCACCGCCTCACGCCCGATGCCCCCGCCGGCTTCCACCCCGAGGCCGCCACCTTCGATCAGGCGATGCTGACACTGCTGCAGCAGGGCGACGACGCCGGCGTGCGCTGGCTCGATCCTGCGCTGCGCGAGGTCGCCGGCGAGGACATCGTCGACAGCGTCGTCGTCGGTGCCAGCGCCGCCCGCCACGCCCGGCGACGGCGCGTGCTGTCGCACGAGCACCCCTTCGGCGTCGGCTACACGGTGGCCGTCCTCGACGATGTCGACGACGGTGAAGGCCTGGCGGCGCCGTCGGCGTCCCTCGTGGCCCTCGCCCGCGCCTCGCTCGTGGCCGCGCTGCGCGGCGATCCACCCCCGCCCCTGCCCGACGCGCCGCGCGACGACGACGTCGACGGCAGCGGCGCCTGGGGCGTGATGGTCTCCTGGCACCGGCGCGACGACGGCGCGCTGCGGGGCTGCCTCGGTCACGTGCCGCTGCGGGCCGGCCTGCAGGAGACGGTGCGGGAGATGGCCGTCGCCGCCGCGACCCGCGACCCGCGCTTCGCGCCCGTGGACGCCGACGAGGTCGACGCGCTCGTCGCCACCGTCACGATCGTGGGCCGCCCCGACGTCATCGACGCCGTCACCGACGCCCACGACCCCGACCACGACGGACTCATGGTCCGCGCGGGGAGCCGCCAGGGCCTGCTGCTGCCCGACCTCGACGGCGTCGACAGCGCCGGCCAGCAGCTGCGCATCACCCTCGAGAAGGCCCGCATCGCGCCCGGCGAGCCGGCCCTCCTGCAACGATTCCGGGCCCGCTCCATCACCGAGGCGCGCCCATGACCACGAAGACGACGACGACGACGACGCAGTCCCCGCCCACCCCTGCTCCGACCTCCCACCGGGCCCGCTGGTTCACGAAGACCGACGATGGTCGCTTCCGCTGCGACGTGTGCCCGCGCGAGTGCACGCTGCGCCCCGGGCAGCGCGGCTTCTGCTACGTCCGCGCCGCCGACGACGACGGCATGACGCTCGAGACGTACGGCCGCTCGTCGGGCTTCTGCCTCGACCCCATCGAGAAGAAGCCGCTGTTCCACTTCCTGCCGGGCACGTCGGTGCTCTCGTTCGGCACGGCGGGCTGCAACCTCGGCTGTCGTTTCTGCCAGAACTGGGACATCTCGAAGGCCCGCAGCGACGACCGCCTGCAGGCACCGGTGACGCCGGAGCAGATCGCCGACGCCGCCGTCCGCGCCGGCGCCCACAGCGTCGCCTTCACCTACAACGACCCCACCATCTTCGCCGAGTACGCCATCGACGTAGCGCTGGCGGTGCGGGCCCGCGGCCTCAAGACCGTCGCCGTCACCAACGGCTACATCCAGGGCGGGGCGCGGCGCGCGCTCTACGACGTCATGGACGCTGCCAACATCGACCTCAAGGGCTTCACCGAGGCGTTCTACGAGAAGATCTGCCTCGGTGGCCTCGAGGCCGTGAAGGACACGCTCCGCTACGTGAAGCACCAGACCGACTGTCACCTCGAGGTGACGACGCTGCTCATCCCCGGCCACAACGACGGTGACGACGAGCTTCTTGCCCTCTCGCGCTTCGTCGCCGACGAGCTGGGTGTCGATGTGCCGCTGCACTTCACGGCCTTCCACCCCGACCACCAGCTGATCGACGCCGACCCGACGCCACCGCAGACGCTGCAGCGGGCGCGTCGGATCGCCCGGGCCGCCGGGCTGCGCCACGTCTACGTGGGCAACGTCACCGACGTCGAGGGAGAGTCGACCGCCTGCCCGGGGTGCGGCGCGCGCGTCATCGAGCGGGACCGCTACGTCGTGAACCGCTTCGCCCTCGAGGGCGGCCGCTGCCCCCACTGCCAGACGGTGATCGCCGGCGTGTTCGCCGAGCGCGCCGGCGACTTCGGCCGTCGACGGGTCCCCCTGCGCATCGTGGCCTGACGCCGTCGCCGGCAAAAGCGAACCGTGATGCCGTTTCCGCACGGGGCCGCGCGAACGGAAGCGTGCATCTGTGGCCCATCCGCGGTGTAGGCTACGAGCGTGCCGCTGCATGCCATCTCCCACGCGCTCACCGACGTCGGCCGCAAGCGCAAGAAGAACGAAGACAGCTATCTCGTGAACGAGGCGCTGGGGCTCTTCATCGTCGCCGACGGCATGGGGGGCCACGCCGGCGGCGACATCGCCTCCGCCGAGGCCTGCGATCAGGTCTTTGCGATGGTGAAGCGCGGCACGCCGACCCTCGATGCCTTCCGGGCGGCGCCGGGCCCCGAGACGGCGGCGGCGGTGCGGCGCGTCGTCGAAGCCGCGATCCAGGCGGCGACCTACATGATCTTCGGGATCGCCGACCAGGACCCATCGCGCAAAGGCATGGGCACCACCATCTCGTGCCTGCTCGTCGTCGGTGGGCGCGCCTTCGTCGGCCAGGTCGGCGATTCTCGCGTCTATGTGCTGCGGGGCGGCGTGCCGACCCAGATCACCGAGGACCACACCCTCATCAACGCCCAGCTCAAGGCCGGCCACATCACCCCCGAGCAGGCAAAGACCGCCACCTACGGCAACGTCATCACCCGCGCCGTCGGCGTCAGCGACCACGTCCAGGTCGACGTCTTCGACTTCAACGTCAAGGTGGCCGACCGCTTCATCCTCTGCTCCGACGGCGTCCACGGCTACCTCGCCAACGATGAGGAGCTCGTCGCCCTCTGCGCCGATCGCAGCATGGAGCAGTGCGCGAAGGACCTCGTCACCTGGGCCCTCGAGCGCGGCGGCAAGGACAACGCCACGGCCCTCATCGTCGACATCGCCCCCTGACGGCCGTTGCGTCAGGCCGCGGACGGGTCAGCATCCGGCCCATGCGGGCTTCGACCACCACCCTCGCCCTCGCCCTCGTCGGCTCTGGCCTCTTCTCGTCGTGCCCGGCGACAGACGCGCCGCCCCCGACGACGACACCGTGGCGCCCGGGGACCATCCTGCCCGCCGAGGGCGAGGTGGCGCGGGGCCTCGTCGACGTGCGTGGCCTCGTACACGCCCACTCGGTCTACTCGCACGACGCCTGCGACGGCGAGCCGGTCCTGCCCGACGGCACCATCGACGGCACCTGCTTCGACGACTTCCGTCGCGGCCTGTGTCAGTCGCGGCACGACTTCGTCTTCCTCACCGACCACGGCGACCGCTTCACCGAGACGCCCTTCCCCGACGTGCTGCTCTACCGCCCCGAGCGCGGGGATGTCCTCGTCGAGCGGGGCGGCCGGCCGGTCGCCAACCGCCTCCTGTGCGACGACGGCCGCAGCGTGCTCGTGATGGCCGGCAGCGAAAACGGGCTCATGCCCGTCGGCATCGAGGCCCACGTCGACGACGACGAGGCCGTCCGCGCCGCCGTCTACGGCGCCCGCGATCAAGCGTCGGCCGATCGGCTGCGCGAGGCCGGCGCCGTCGTGCTGCTCGCCCACCCCGAGGACTTCACCGTCGACGAGCTGCGGGCGCTGCCGGTCGACGGCTTCGAGATGTACAACCTGCACCGCAACACGTTGCTCGGCGGCGGCTTCGCTCTCGACATCCTGCTGCGGGCCAACGCCGGCGAGCCCGGGCTCCTGCACCCCGACCTGCTCGTCTTTGCCATCGTCTCCGAAGACCCCGACTACCTCGAGCGCTGGGGCCGCGTCCTCGCCGGCGGCAAGCGTCTGACGACGACGATGGGCACCGACTGCCACCGCAACACCTTCACCACCATCATGGCCGACGGCGAGCGCGGCGACTCCTATCGCCGGATGATGCTGTCGTTCTCGAACCACCTCCTCGTGCGGCCCGCCGTCGCCGGCGTCATCGACGACGCCGACCTCAAGGCCGCCCTGCGGTCCGGCCGGCTCTTCGGGGTCTTCGAGATGTTCGGTCACCCGGTGGGCCTCGACATGGTGGCCACCAGCGACGGCGCCACCTTCGAGCTGGGCGATGAGGTCCCGGCGGGGGCGACCATCCGCGTGACGACGCCGACCGTCCGCGACCTCGACCCGGCCGCCGAGCCGCCGCGCCTCGTGACGCGGGTGCTGCGCGCCGTCGACGACACCGAGGGCTTCGTCGAGGTGGGTCGCAGCGAGGGCGGGGTCCTCGAGGTCGTCGCCAGCGAGCCCGGCGTCTACCGCGCCGAGGTGCGGATGATGCCCTGGCACCTGCGCGAGCACCTCGGCTTCGACGACGTGCGGCTGCTCGACGAGGCCGACCTCGCCGGCACCGACTACGTGTGGATCTACGGCAACCCGTTCTACGTCCGCTGAGCGGACCGACGACGGCGTCGGCCCACCATCACGTCGCCGGGCGGAAGACCTTGCCGAGGCTGTACTCGTGCAGGCCGGGCTTCTCGTGGTCCATGTGGATGCCCTCGATGATGTAGCCCTGCCGCAGCTTGATCACGATCATCGGGATGTTCGTGATGAGGATGGTGCTCATGATCTTCGTGAAGCCGGCCCGGCGGACCTCGTCCTCGATGGCTTGCGAGATGGCGGCGCCGACGCCATGCCGACGGCGCGCCGGATCCACGACGGTCTTGACGCTCTCGGCGAGGTAGCGCGTCTTGGGCGTATACGCCGTGCAGCCAAGGCGGCCGCCGTCGGCAGCGTCGAGGGCCCAGAAGAAGCGGTAGTGGCCGTTTTCGACGTCAGCGCGGTCGAGGGGCAGCTCGCTCTTGTAGTGGGTGTTGACGAACGCGACGAGGGCGTCGACGGCGGCGGGGTCGTGCGGATAGACCGCCTCGAGGCGGACGGCGACGGCGGGGGCATCGGGGCTTCGCATGCGCGGCTCGGGGTGCTTGAGTGGCCCGTCCTTGTAGCAGGTGCAGTGTCCCTGGAGGCGACGTGGCGATGAATCTCGCGGGCGCGACAACGCCGATCTTCAACATCCTCATCGGCGCCGCCTGCATCATCGGCGGCGCGACCGGCCGGCTCGCCCTCTTTGGCACCCACAGCAGCGGCGCCCTCGTCATCGCCGGCGTCGTCGGCGTCGGCGTCGGCGTCTACCAGCTGTGGCGGCGGTCGGCCCGATGAGTGCGCGATCACTCGCCGTCATCACCGGGGCCTCGTCGGGCATCGGCGAGAAGCTCGCCATGGGCTACGCGAAGCGCGGCTTCGACGTCGTCATCGTGGCCCGCCGGGCAGAGCGCCTCGCCGGCCTCGCCGAGACGCTGTCGACGACCTGCGGCGTCCACGTCGACGCGGTGGCCGCCGACCTCAAGGACGACGCCGGCATCGACGCGCTGATGGCGGCGCTCGGCGACCGCGACGTCGACGTCTTCGTCAACAACGCCGGCGCCGGCTGGATCGGCCGCTTCGTCGACGCGCCCTACGCGCGCCAGCTCGAGATCGTCGACCTCAACTGCCGCGCCGTCGTGGCGCTGACCCACCGGATCCTGCCGCGCATGCTCGCGCGCGGCGCCGGGCAGATCGTGCAGGTGGCCTCCGTCGCCGGCTTCATGCCCGGCCCCCTGTCGAGCGTGTACTACGCGTCGAAGGCCTTCGTCGTGAGCCACAGCGAGGCCCTGCGCCACGAGCTGCGCGGCAGCGGCGTCACCATCACCCTCGTCTGCCCCGGCCCCGTCGACACCGAGTTCCAGCAGAGCAGCGGCGTCGACTCCACCATCGGCGGCGCCGCGAAGATGACCGACGTCGACGTCGCCGAGGCCGCCATCGCCGCCGCCGCCGCCGGCACCTTCCTGTGCGTACCGGGCCCCGCCAACCGGCTGCTCGTCGCGCTGTCGGGCCTGTTGCCGCGGCGGGTGTCGGCCTTCCTCGTCGAGCGCCTGCAGAAGCAGCGGCTCGCCACGTCGTCCGGACGCTGATGTTCGTCGAGGTCTCGGTCCTCGTCTCGAAGGCGCCGTCGCTGCTGACCTGGGCGGTGCCGGCGGCCCTCGCCGCGCGTCACCCATCGCTGGTGGGCCACCGCGTCGTCGTGCCGCTGTCGGGTCGGCGCGTCACCGGCGTCGTCGTGGCCCACGCCAGCGCGGCCCCTGCCGGCGTCACCCCGGCCCTCGTCGCCGAGGTCCTCGACGACGCGCCCGTCGTCGACGCCCGCCAGCTCGCCCTCGCCCGCTTCGTCGCCCGCTACTACGAGGCGCCGCTGCAGGACGCCCTGCGCCTTGTGCTGCCACCCGACACCCTCGTGGCGCCGAGGCGCCGCTTCAGGCTCACCGAGCGCGGTGAGCGGGCGCGGGTCTTCTTCTCGAGCGAGGGCCTCAACGCCGCCGACGTCGCCCTGCTGCAGAACCTCGAGAGCGACGTGACCGTCGAGCTGCCGAAGCTCAAGCGCCTCGGCGCCACGCCGGCCCGGCTGCAGAAGTTCCTCGAGCACGGCCTGCTCGAAGAGCTCGCAGCGCAGCGACCGGTCACGGCCGTGAAACGTGTGGAACACCTCGTGCCGCAGGACGGGGGCCAGCCGATCCCGAAGGCCGCGACGGCGCTCGCCGCCCTCGACGCCTGGCTGCGGGCCTTCGTCGCCAGCGAGGGGCGCCCGCCGACCCTCGCCGAGGCCGACGTCGCTGTCGGCCGCGCCCGCGACAAGGCGAAGAAGCTCGAAAGCCTCGGCCGCCTGCGCGTCGACGCCGTCACCCGCGACGTCGCCCGGCCCCACGGCCTCGTCGGCAAGGGCGCGGCGGCGCAGCTCACCGACGCCCAGCAGGCCGCCGTCGACGCCGTCGTCGACGCCCTGCCATCGTCGTCGTCGTCGTCGTCGCCGACGCCCTCGGCCTTCCTCCTCGAGGGGGTGACGGGGTCGGGCAAGACCGAGGTCTATCTGCGGGCGCTGCTGGCGTGTCTGGAGCGGGGGCGGCCGGCGATGCTGCTCGTGCCCGAGATCGCGCTCACGCCGCAGCTCGTCGCCCGCGTCGAGGCCGCCGTGCCCGAGCCCGTCGTCGTGCTGCACTCGGCGCTGTCGGAGGCCGATCGCCGCGACGGGCTGCAGCTGCTGCGCGAGGGCCGGGCCCGCATCGTCGTGGGTGCGCGGAGCGCGGTGTTTGCCCCGACGGCCCTGCCGCTCGGCCTGATCATCGTCGACGAAGAGCATGAGCCGAGCCTCAAGCAGGACGAGCCCGCGCCCCGCTACCACGGCAAGGACGTGGCCCTGTGGCGCGCGCACGCCGAGGGGGCCGTATGCGTGCTGGGCTCGGCGACGCCGTCGCTGGAGAGTCGCCACAACGTCGTCACCGGCAAGCTCCGCCACCTGCGCCTGCCGACCCGCGTGGGCGGGGGTGGCGCATTGCCCGACGTGCTGGTGGTGGACCTGCGCCATCGCAAGGGGATCAACATTGCCCGCAAGAAGGACCGCGCCGTCGCCGACGACCACGGCGGCATCGTCTTGAGCGCGCCCCTCGTCGAGGCGATGGCCCACACCCTCGCCGCCGGTGAGCAGACACTGCTGTTCCTCAACCGCCGGGGCTGGTCGTCGACGATCACCTGCGACGCCTGCGGCGAGATGCGCATGTGCCCGCAGTGCGCGGTGCCCCTCACGTTGCACCGTCACGACGACAAGCGACCGCACCTGCGCTGCCACCAATGCGGCTACGGCGAGCCCTTCGTCGGCCCCGGCCCGGACCTGCCTCCGCCGTGCCCGAAGTGCGGCGAAGACGGCCTCGTCCAGCTCGGCACCGGCACCGAACGCGTCGAGGCCGAGGTGCGGGCCCGCTTCCCCGACGTCCGCGTGGCGCGGCTTGATCGCGACGCTACTGCGAAGGCCGAGGAGGTGACGGCGACGATCGCCCGCATCCAGCGGCGCGAGGTCGACGTGATCATCGGCACCCAGATGGTCGCCAAGGGCCACGACTGGCCCAACGTGCGCCTCGTCGGCATCGTCCTCGCCGACATCGCCCTCGGCCTGCCCGACTTCCGCGCCGCCGAGCGCGCGATGGCCCTGCTCACCCAGGTGGCCGGCCGCGCCGGCCGCGGCGACGCGCGCGGCCAGGTGGTGCTGCAGACCTACGACCCCACCCACGTCGCGCTCCGGCACGTCGTCACCCAGGATGTCGCCGCCTTCGCCGAGGCCGAGCTGCAGGTGCGCGAGGCCCACCGCTACCCGCCGTTCTCGCGGCTTGTGCGGCTGCGCTTCGAGCACGAGAAGGACAGCGTCTGCTTCGACGCCGCCCACGACGTGCTCTCCACCGTGAAGGACATCGGCGCGAAGCTCTCGACGTGGTGGAAGGCCTCGGGACCCGCCCCCTGCCCCATCGAGCGGCTGCAGGGGCGGGCCCGCGTGCAGCTCATGCTGTTCGCCGCCGACACTGCGACCCGCGCCCGCCTGCTGGCGCCGCTGCGCCCCGAGGGCGCCCTGCACCAGCGCCTCGCGCGCAGCGGCTGCCGCGTCATCGTCGACGTCGACCCCGTCCACATGCTGTGAGCGGATCGCGCCCGTCAGCGCGCGGGCGTGAGCGCGAGGGTGCGCGCGACGACGTCGCGGGTGCCGCCCGTGCGCAGGGCGGCGGCGGCCTCGGCCACGGTGGCGCCGGTCGTGTGGACGTCGTCGACGAGGAGGACGCGGGCGTCGCGGGCGGCGGCGCGGGCCCGGAAGCGGCCGGCGACGAGCCTGGCCCGCTCCTGCGCCGACGACGTATCGGCGAGGCGACGATCGCGGCGACTGGCGACAAGCAGCGTCTGCATCGGCACGCCGAGGTGGTCGGCGACGGCGTCGGCGAGCAGGGCCGGCAGGTCGAAGCCGCGGCCAAGGGCGCGACTCCAGTGGGCGGGCACGAAGGTGACGACGTCGATGGCGGCGGCGTCGACGTCGATGTGCTCGGCCATGAGCGCCGCGAGGGCGCGGGCGGCCGAGACGTCGCGGCTGTACTTGGCCCGCTGGATCAGGCCCGGCAGGGCGCCGGCGTAGAGCAGCAAGCCCGGGGGCGGCGCGGGCAGGCACTGCTCGGCGCAGGCCTCACACCAGTCGCCGTCGTCGTCGTGCAGCAGCGGCGTCGCGCAGGCCACGCAGCGGGGCGGCAGCAGCACCGCGAGGGCGGTGTCGACGACGCGGCGGAGGCCGGCCTCAGCCACACAGCACCAGCACGCCGGCGATGACGACGGCGGCGCCGATCAGATCGAAGACGAAGCCCGTCGTCACCATCTGGCGCATCGTCACCTGGCCGGTGCCAAAGGCCATGGCGTTGGGCGCGGTGCTGATCGGCATCATGAAGCCAAACGACGCCGCCAGCGCCCCCGCCATCGTCACGGCGATCGGATTGGTGCCGGTGACGTCGGCGAGACCGAGGCCCACCGGGATCACGAGGGTGGCCGCAGCGGTGTTGCTCGCCACCTCCGACAGGATCACGGCGGCGACGACGACGAGGGCGAGGACGGCCACCGTCGAGCTCGCCCCCGAGATGTCCATCAGGGCCTTGCCCCAGGCGTGGGCGAGGCCGCTGCTGTTGGCGAGCTCGCCAAGCAGGACGCCAGCACCAAAGAGGATCACGGTGCCCCAGTCGATGGCGACGGCGTCGGCCCAGGCGAGGGCGCGGCGCGGCGCCTCGCCGCGACGGTGGATGGGCCACAGGAACAGCACGCCGGCGGAGAGGACGGCGACGACCTCCTCCGACAGCCGGGCCTTCACGAGGTCGGCGCCGGGCAGCTCCAGCAGCTGCATGAGGCCCGGCACCACCCAGCCGACGACGGCGAGGCCGAAGGCGGAGGCCGCCGCGATCTCGCCCCGCGACCACGACGTCGTCGTCATCGACAGCGGCGGCAGCGGCGTGCGCCGGACGCCGAAGCGCAGCGCCAGCACCGCGATCATGGCGACGAGCATGACGAGGCCGATCGGCGTGCCGACGGTGAGGAAGCGGACGAACGACAGCTCGACGCCGCGCTCGGCGAGGGCCCGCACGGCGATCAGGTTCGGCGGCGTCCCCACCGGCGTGCAGAGCCCGCCCATCGACGCCGCCCATGCCACCGCCAGCACGATGGCGCTGCGGAAGGCCGGCGCGCTCGCCCGCGCCACGCTCAGCGCGATGGGCAGCACGATGGCCGTCGCCGCCGAGTTCGAGATCCACATCGACAGCAGGAACGCCGACGACGACGTCGCCGCCAGCGCCCCCAGCTCGCTGCTGATGCGTCGCGTCATGAAGGTGGCGATGCGATCCCCGAGCCCGTGCAAGCGCATCGCCTCGGCCACCATGAAGCTGCCGACGAAGAGGAACAGGATCGGGTTGCCGAGCGCCCCGAAGGCCTGCTTCGCGGTGCAGGCGCCGAGGATCGGCGCGAGGGCGATGACGACGAGGGCCGTCTGGGCCGGGTGCAGCGCCTCGCTGATCCACCAGCCGCCGGCGAGGGCGAAGAGCGCCGCCGCCGTCGCCATCGCGGGGTCGTCGAGCAGGAGCCACGCGGCCAGGGCCGCGACCGGCCCGGCCAGCAGCGCGATCCCTCCCCGCAGCCTCCCGGGCGTCTCTGGCGTCGGCGTCACGTCTGTCATCGGCGGCAGCCTCGCACGACGCGCCGCGTCCCGCCCAGCCCGCCGCGCCGGGCCCACGAACCGCCTTGACCTGCCGGGCGCCGTGGGGGAGCACGCCGCCCATGCAGAGCGAGCACCCGAAGATGAAGTTCGTCGCCATGATGGATGGCAAGCAGCACACCATCGAGGTCCAGAAGGACGCCGAGAACGGCACCTATCACATGACCCTCGACGGCCGCTCCTTCGAGGTCGACGCGCGCAAGATGCCGTCGCAGATCGTGTCGATGCTGCTCGACCACAAGAGCTACGACGTCGACCTCGAGCGCATCGCCAAGAAGAGCGACACCCTCGACGGCCGCGTGCATGTGCGCGTCCGCGGCCGCGTGCTGCGCTTCGAGATCCTCGACGAGCGCCGGCTCAAGATGAAGGAGGCCCAGGGCTTCCGCCTCGACGTCAACGGCCTCGCCACCATCGACTCGCCGATGCCCGGCAAGGTCATCAAGATCCTCGCGAAGGAAGGCGACGAGGTGAAGGAGGGCCAGGGCGTCATCGTCGTCGAGGCGATGAAGATGGAGAATGAGCTCCGCACGCCGAAGGCCGGCGTGGTCAAGGAGATCAAGGTCAAGGAGGGCGACGCCGTCGAGGCCGGCGCCCGCCTCGCCGTCATCGAGTAGTCGACCGCCATGAGCGACCAGGCCCCGCCGCAGCAGACCGTCTACGACGCCCTCGGCGGCGAGGTCGGCGTGCGGGGCCTCGTCGACCGCTTCTACGACGAGATGGATCGCGACCCGGACGTGAAGGTCCTGCGCGACATGCACCCCGAGAACCTCGTCATGAGCCGGGAGCACCTCTTCTGGTTCATGTCGGGCTGGCTCGGCGGCCCCCCCCTCTACATCGAGCGCAAGGGCCACCCGCGCCTGCGCGCCCGCCACTTCCCCTTCGCCGTCGACGCCAGCGCCCGCGACCAATGGATGAAGTGCATGCGGGTGGCCCTCGCCGAGAGCGGCCTCGAGTCGCCGCTGCGCGAGCGCCTCGACGACGCCCTCTTCAAGCTCGCCGACCACATGATCAACCGCGCCAGCGGTTGACCATCCACACATCAAGCGCAGAGCGCTTGATCAACCGGTGAGCGGCTCCCCGCTCCGGGGCCGGACGCTGGAGTCCTGACGCGCTGCGCCGGGATCTGGCCGCCCTCCGTCAACTGGCGGAGAGGTAGGCCCATGTAGGCACCTCCCGCACCTTTCCGCCGATACCCGGGAACACGCTGGAGGTGGTCCCATGGCGCGCCGCATCATCCCCGCCCTGCTCAGCCTCGCGACGGTCGCCGGCGCCGGCTGCCAGATCGAGCGCCTCTTCGCCCACGATGTCGGCCACGGCGCCGCCCGCCTCACGGTCCGAAACGCCGCCATCCTCGGCAAGCTCATCGACGACGACACCCGCTGCGGCTTCTCGTCCCCGCAGGTCCTCGACGGCTACGTCGTCGACGGCGAGGTCGGCGGCACCGGCACCGTCACCTGGACCGTCGAGGCCTGCGAGCTGTCGTTTGGCGCGCCGAAGATCACGAGCACCGACTGCAACGACGTCGACCGCGTCGTCGGCGGCCGCATGACGGTGTCGGCGCAGCGCACCGTGCGGGGCCTCATCACCGGCGACCCGAAGACCCCCGTCATCCCGCTGACCAACGACGCCGTCCACCTCGTCTACGAGGCCGACGTCTTCGACTACGTCGTCGTCCTCTCGGATCAGGTCGAGAGCGCCACCATCCAGCAGGGCCACCTCAGCTTCGACGCCGACGTGCACCTCGCCCGCTCGGCGTCGATGGGCGTCTGCGCCGTCGACACCTCCGAGGTCACCATCCACCGCCTCAGTGTGAGCGACGCGGTCTACACCGTCGACACCGGCGACCGCGCCTTCGCCGTCGACGTCCCCGCCCTCGAGGTGTCGGCCCAGCTCGGCGAGTGGCAGGGCCGGGAGAACGTGATCACCGGCTCCGTCACCGTCTGGGACGACGTCGTCGACCTCGCCGACAACGACGTCCTCGACCCCTCCTACGACCGCGACACCTTCCGCGCCGCCTACGCCTGCAAGGCCGACCTCCTCGTGCCCCAGGACTACGAGTGCCCCGACCTCGGCGAAGCCGTCGCCGACGGCGCCGCCCGCCTGCTCTTGAGCAACGTCGGCAACCTCGTCTCCGCCGCTGTCGCCGACACCCGCTGCGGCTTTGCATCGCCGGCCGTCGTCGACACCGTGCGCACCACCGGCGACGTCGGCCGCGACGGCGGCGAGGCCGTCTTCGTCATCGACCAGGCCTGCGAGATCGTCCTCGACGACGCCCTGCTGTCGCGCACCTGTCAGGCCGTCGACACCCGCGGCACCGGCCGGGCCCGCATCAAGGGCACGATGCGCCAGCGCGGGCGCCTCACCGGCGACCCGCTGCAGCCGATCATCCCGACCTCGCGCGACGCCGTCGAGATCACCTTCGACATCGACTTCGACGGCTTCGCAGTCGCCACCGGCGCCGCCGGCGACGACGTGAAGACCTTCACCGTGAAGACCGGCGGCGTCACCGGCCGCATGATGCCCCGCCTCGCGAAGGACACGACGACGGGTGCCTGCTCCGTCGCCACGCCCGTGGTCACCTTCGACAACGTCGTCGTGAAGCCCGGCACCGGCGGCCTCCTGAAGAGCGGCCCCCTCGCCGTCGACGTCGCCCTCGACGCCGGCAGCCTCTCGGCCCAGGCCAACATCAAGGACGGCGTCGAAAACACCCTCGACGGCGAGCTCACCGTCCGCGTCCTTGGCGAGGAGGCCCGCGCCGTCGACGTCTCCGGCGACCTCGACCCGGAGTGGGACCCGGCCCTCGCCACCGCGTCGTTCGCCGCCTGCGCGCCGAACCTCGAGATCCCCGCCTCCGACGACGACTGCAGCTTCGACGCCGTCCTCGCCGAGAACGCCGCGCGCCTCGCCGTCCAGACCGCCGGTACGCTCGCGGGCCTCATCAACGGCGACGACGACTGCGGCTTCGAAGACACGCTTGGCGTGCTGATGTGGCCCGGCGAGGTCGTCGGCGACAGCGGCGAGCGCGGCTCGATGACGTGGGACGTGCTCGACTGCCCCATCTCGCGCCCGGCCGACTTCCAGATGAGCGAGGACTGCAGCGGCGGCCGTACCATGGTCGAGGGCGATGCCAGCTTCGTCGACGTCAGCCGCACGGTGCGGGGCCTGCGCGAGAAGATGCTCCTCGGCGTGCTGATCGACTCGATCGTCCCCCAGAGCCGCGACAGCGTCGACATCGTCATGCGCGAGGTGCAGCTCACGGAGTTCGCCACCTGGTCGCTCGTCCCCGGCAGCGACGAGCCGGCCGGCATCCTCGTCATCCACGACGGCACGCTGTCGGCGACGGTGCAGCCCGCCACCGGCGCCCGTGAGAGCGAGCCCACCACCTTCGACGTCGCGACGCCCGTCGCGCGGCTGTCGTCGCTGCGCCTGAGCGGCGACGTGAGCCTCCATGCCCAGGGCAAGGTCTTCCACTTCCGCGTCGACGACAGCGAGCTGCTCGCCACCAACGGCCCGTTCCTCGGCGCCGAGAACGCGCTGTCGGGGACCATCAGCGTCGACGGCAAGGCCCACACCCTCGAGGCCCTGCCCCTCAACCCCGACTACCGCCCCCAGGCCTTCGACGCCGCCTACGCCTGCACCGAGGATCTCCTCAGCCCGGTGCGCTGAGCCTTCTTCTGCCTTCGGCGTTCACTCGCGTGGGGCGTTTTTTTCCTCCGCCGTTCAACCGCGTGGGCCGTTCATGCTTTGTGTGTTCACTCGCGTGGGGCGTCTTTGCCTCCGGCGGGCGCGTGGGCGTTGTGCCTCCGGCGGGCCGGTTTGCTTTCGGTGTTCACTCGCGTGGGGCGTCTTTGCCTCCGGCGGGCACGTGGGCCTCCGGCGGGCCGGTTTGCTTTCGGTGTTCACTCGCGTGGGGCGTCTTTGCCTCCGGCGGCCAAAGGGGGCCTGGCCGCCCCCTTTGGAATCCCGGGCCTTTTCAGGGGTTCGGGCGGGGCCCGTGCACATTTTTCGGTTCGGCGGCCCGGCTGTGGTCGGGCGGCGGGGGTGACCAGCCGCCGAAGGCGAAAAATGGCCCCTTCTTGTTCGTCGCGGGTGCAGCGCCCGTGTCGATGGATCGTGCAGGCATCCTCCTCGCTGCCGCTCGTCGGCTGCACGCGACGGCTGCCGCACCTCGACGACGATGTGGTCGAAGGCGCCGGTTCCGCCGTCACCTCGGCCGGAGGCCCATAGATCTCTGGCGCTTGCGCCAGAAATCAAATCAATGCCTTGATTTTCCACGACAAAGGGGCCGTGACGGTTCCTCCGTCACGGCCCCCGCTCCGGAAAAAGCATCGGCCGGAGGCCGATAGGTTTCTGGCGCTTGCGCCAGAAATCAAATCAATGCCTTGATTTTCCACGACAAAGGGGCCGTGACGGTTCCTCCGTCACGGCCCCTTTGTCGCGGAAAATCAAGCCTCGAGGCCGGCGCCGCCGCCGAGGTCGACGTCGCCGCGCAGGAGCTTCACGGCGAGCTCGGCCGCCTGGCGGGCCTTCTCGCGGAGCTGCTCCTCGCTCTTGAGGAGCTGGTAGGCCTTCATGGCGTCCTGCTCCTTGTCCTTCACCTCGGCCTCGAGGACCTTCACGCGGCCGCTCGCCTTGTCGAGGGCGCGCTTCGTGTCGTCGAGGCTGCTGGCGAGGTCGTTGGCGCGGGCGCCGGCGTCCTGGATGGCGGCGCGCAGGCTGTCGGTCTCCTGGCGGAGGGCCTCGACCTCGCCGCGGGCGGCGTCGCGATCGGCCTCGGCCTGGGCGAGGCGCCCCTGCACCTGCTGCTCGAGCTGGTCGCGCTCGTCGGTGAGGGCCGAGACCCGGGCGCGCAGCGTCGAGATCTCGATGTCCTTGCCGCCGAGGTCCTGGGACTTCTGGACGAGCTCCTGCTGGACAGCCTCGAGCTGCTCCTGCACCTCGACGATCTGGCCTTCCCTGGCGAGGATCTCGTCGTCCTTCGCGCGCAGCTGCTGCTTGAGGGTGAGCACCTCGCGGGCCGACGACGCCGACGTCGGCGGGGTCGACGCCGACGACGCGGCGCGGGCGGTCTCTTCGGCCTGGCGCAGGCGGGCCTCGAGTTCGGCGATCTTCGCCTTGAACTCCGAGGCCTCACGGCGCGCCTGCTGCAGCGCCTGCAGGTCGGCGGCCGACGTCGACGCGGGCGCCGGCGTCACCGAGGAGCTCGTGCGGGGCACGGCGACGGGAGTCGGGGCCGGGGCAGGCCGCGGGGCCGGCTTCGGCGGCGGCGGCGGCGGCTCGGGCTCCGGCGCCATCGCGTCGAGGGCGGCGTCGAGGTCGGCGGCGGCGGCGTCCTTCACGCTACCGGGCATCTCGAGGTCGCCGCCGAGGGCGTCGTCAAGGCCACCGGAGAGGTCGCCGAGATCGCTTAGGCCGGAGATGCTGTCGTCATCGAGGCTCGGGGCCGGCGCCGACGAGGGCGGCGAGAGGGCGTCGAGGCTGCCGAGGTCGGCGTCGCCGATGCCGAGGTCGCCGCCGAGGTCGCCGCCGAGGTCGGCCGCGAGGTCGCCGCCGAGGTCCTCGAGGCCGGCCATGCCCCCGGCCGGTGCCGACGCGCCGCCACCGCTGGCGACGACGCCGAGGGCGCCGATCTTCTCGAACAGGTCGTCGGGCGAGAAGGGCTTGATGAGGTAGTCCTCGGCCCGCGTCTTCAGCTTCTTGTGCTGTGCGAAGGTCTCGGGCGTCGCCTCCTTCGAGGTGATGATGAGGGGGATGCCCTTGAGGTCGTTGTCCTTCTTGAGCTTGTTGCAGATCGAGTAGCCGCTCATCTTTGGCAGCTCGACGCACAGCACGATCAGGTCGGGCCGGTCGCGGGCGGCGGCGTCGAGGCCGTCCTTGCCATCATCGAGGATGGTGACGGCGAAGCCCCGACCGCGCAGCGCGTCGGCGGTCTGGTTGGCGAAGGGCTGCTCGGCGTCGATGAAGAGGATTCCAGCCATCTCGTGTGCGACCTCGGTCCCGTGGGGGACACAGCCGCCGGCGGGGCACCGGCGGGAGACTCCAGGCGGGAGATCCGGGACCTCCCTCCGAGGCTTCCGGCCTCGGCGTCGTCGGCGCCCACTGGCGATCCGTCGACGGTCGATACGACGAAGCACGTTAGCGGGGGGCGGGAGATGGCGTCAAAAGCGCGGCCGGGATGTCGCGGGCCCTGACACCCGTGTCCCGGTCCAGGCCCGACCGTCGCACTGCAACGCCCTGCGGCGCTGGCATGCCGGCTGCTGCTGCCCCGGCATGGCCCGTGCCCCCGCTCGCCTGCCCCACGCCGCGTCGTGGTCCCTGCTGCTGGCCCTCGCCGTGGCCCCCGGCTGCCTGCAGAGCGGGCCCCTCGTTGACGAGACGCCCCGGTGCGACTGCCGCTCGGACCGCGACTGCGGCGCCGGCGCCGTCTGCGTCGTCGACGGCGACTGCGGCACCTGCCGGGGGATCTCCTGCGTCGACGACGGCGACTGCGACGACGGCGCGGTGTGCGACGCCGCGCGCGGGCGCTGCGAGCTCCCCCTCGCCTGCGACGCCGGCGATCCCGATCTGGGCTGCGGCCCCGGCGAACAGTGCCTCGTCCTCGACGTCCAGGGCTGCCGCAGCCCGCCCGTCGGCGACACCTGCGCCGTGTGGCCCCCCTCCCGCGCCATCCCCGCCGGGCCCCTCGTCGTTGCCGCCGTCGGCCGCGCCGCCGATGGCCGCCTGATCCCGGCCGGCCGCGCCACCCTCGACGTCGTCGGCGCCACCGTCGACGAAAGCCAGGCCAGCGACGACGCCGACCGCCGCGGCCTCATCGCCGACTGCCCCGGCCCCGAGCGCTGCGTCGTCGACGTCACCGCCGCCGTCGGCATGGCCCGCTGCCAGGCCCGCTACACGGTGCTGCCGGCGCCGGCCCCCGGCGACGTCCGCGTCTTCGTCGTCGACGAGGACCTCGGCGGCCCCATTGCCGGCGCCGATGTCGCCGTCGCCGCCGAGGGCAGCGTGGTCACCGGCGTCACCGACGACGCCGGCGTGTTCGTGGCCCCCGGCATCGGCGCCGTCGTCGACCGCGTGACGGTGCAGGCCGACGGCTTCGACGGCTTCAGCTGCCTCGACTGCGCCGGCACCCTCGACGTGGCGCTGCCCCGGCGGCTCGCCCCCGAGGCCACCCCGGCGGTCGCCGGACGCGTCGAGGTCGACGACGACGGCGGCGGCGACCTCACCTTCGGCCTGCTCGGCCTGCCCCTGACGACGCCCGCCTTCGCGGCGCCGCAGCTGTGGGGCGTCCCCGGCACGATCCCCGTCGACATCGAGGGGGTGACCGCCCCCGGGACCCGGATGCCCTTCGCGAGCGGCGCCAGCCTCCAGCTCGGCAGGCTGCCGCTGCGCGAGGGCGTCGTCGCGTTCGGCCGACCGGGCGGGCGGACGCTCTGGTCGTTCGGGGCGCGGGTCTCGCTCGGCACGATGGGCCCGCTGATCAGCGCCCTCGCCAACGACGACGCGCCGGACGCGACCGACGCGCCCATGGATCTGCGCCTCGAGGCGCTGCGCCTGTCGGCCCCGGCAGCCCGCAGCGGCCTCCTGGGCGCGGTGGTGCCGATGCCGATCCCCCGGCCCGACGCCCGGGACACCCGCCTCGACGAGCTGCGGGGCCCGGGCGACGCCGTCGTCCTCGCCGACGTCGATGTGGCCGCCGACGTCGACGTCGTCCTCACCGGTCCCCTGCCCCCCGACACGAGCGACGTGCTGCTGCTCGTGGGGGCCGCCCTGCCCGGCGAGGGCCTGATCCCCCTCGGCGGCGCCGTCGTCTCCGCCACCGACGCGGAGGGCCGCCGTGGCCAGCTGCCCGGCCCGGTGCGGGTGCCCTTCGCCCCGCCCCACGACGGGCTCGAGGGCCGCGCCCTGCGCGTGCTCGCGATCGCCGTCGACGTCTCCACCCTCGTCGCCAACGACGAGCTCGGCGTGGCCCGCATCGTCGCCCCCGTCCCCGCCCCGGGCCGCGATCGCCGCCTCGCCCTCACACTGCCGGCCTTCCCGCAGGCGGGCCGCGGCGCGCCGCGCGACGAGACCTTCTTCGTCGACGAGCGCGGTGATGATCACCTCGCCCTGCGCCTGCAGGACGGCGACGGCCGGGGCCACCGCGTCGTCGTCGGCCCCGCCGCGATCGGCGACGACGGCGCCGTCGACCTCGGCGGTGTCCTCGACGACCTCGGCGCCGACGCCGACGACCTCATCATCGCCGTCGGCACCGCCGCGATCGACACGGCGGCGCCGGCCGGCGTGGGTGGCTGGGATCGTCCCGGCCGGCAGGCGATTCCCCGCTGACGGCGAACACCCGCGCGGGCGCGGACACTCCATTCGGGGGCCTCGCATTGGAGCGGTGATTGGCGGCAGCCTCCGGGCTGAGGTGTTGTCGTGACCGAGCCCGCCGATCCCTTCGCCAGCCCCATCGTCGGCCCCACCCCGTTTGCGACGCCCACGGCGTCGGCGTCGCCGGTCTGCCCCAAGTGCGGCTGGCACCAGCCCGACGGCGCCCGCAGCTGTGCCGCCTGCGGCCTGATCTTCGCCCGCTACGCCGAGGCCGAGCGACGCCGGGCCGCCGCCGCGACGCCCCCGGGCAGACCCGTCGACGACGTCGACGCCCTCCCCATGAGCCCGGTGGGCTTCTCCGGGCCGATGGCACCGGAGCCGGCGCCGCTGCGGGTCGGGGAGGTGCTCGGCAGCGCCGCGACGGGCGCCACCGGTGCCCTGTGGCCCCTGATCGCCCTCCAGTTCATGCCGGTCCTCGCCGCCATCGGCCTCGGCATCGCCGGCGCCGCCTTCGTTCCGGCCCTCGTGGCGGCGCAGGGTCAGATGGGGACCGCGACGCTGGTCGTGATGGGGGTCCTCGCCCTGCTCGTGTGCCTGCGCGTCGCCGGCGGCATCCTTGCGGGGACGCTGGTCGCCGTCGACGACGCCATGGAGGGCATCGAAGCCCGCGGCGCCCTGGCCACGATCGGCGAGGGGTGGGCCCGCGGTGGCCGGGCGCTCGGCGTCTGGGTCGTCATGGGCCTCGCGATGCTCGTGCCTGCCCTGCCGTTCGGCGTTGCTGTCCAGCGCGGCGCCGGCGCCCCGGTCCTCCTGGGCCTCGGCGTCGTCGCCGCCGTCGGCGCCTTCGTCATCGGTCTGCGGCTGTCCCTCGCCCTGCCCCTTGCGGTGCTGGGGCAGCGGGAGGTCGGCGAGTCGCTGTCGGACAGCTGGGCCCTCACCGGGTCGGTCCTGGTGCCCGTGGCGTTGTCGCTGGTGGCGGCGACGGCGCTGTCGGTGGTGGTGTCGCTGGTGCTGTCGATGTTCGCCATCGTCCCGATCGTGGGGTGGGTCGCTGGCTTCGTCGGGCAGGCCCTGGTCGCAGGCTTCGGCATGGCCGTCGTGGCGGGCCTCTTCCGCCGACTGGTGCCGCGCCAGCCCCGCTACACCTGAGCCGCAGGCGCGCGGTCGCTGCGAGCCCGAGATCGCAGGTGCGGGGCCGGGGCGATGGGCAGGCGCCGCACACCGGGTGGGTGCCTCGCATCCGGACGCGTCTTCGCCGCAGGCACGGCCCTTGCGATGCTCCCCCGTGACGGAGGAACCCATGCGCCTGACCCTGCAGCTCACCGCCCTCGCCATCCCCTTCTTCGCCGCCACCGGCGCCCTCGCCCAGGACATCCCCTGCGAGAGCGACGCCGACTGCGGCGAGAACCAGATCTGCGCGCTCACCGACTGCGCCGCCCCCTGCGACACCGACGTCGACCCGAACTGCGAGCCGACCGACTGCGGCGGCGGCGGCACCTGCATCGACATCGGCCCGCCGCCGCCGTCGTGTACCGCCGACGCCGACTGCGCCGAGGGCGAGCGCTGCATCGTCGAGACCTTCGAGAGCTGCGTCGACACCGGCTGCGCCTGCGCCGACGGCGACCCGGCCTGCGAGTGCCCGCCGCCCGCGCCGTCGGAGTGCACGACGGAGACCTACGCCTACTGCGCCCCGCCGTGGGCCGCGGCCTGCGAGGCCGACGCCGACTGCGGTGCCGGCTTCACCTGCGAGCTGCTCGAAGTCTGCGCCTGCAGCGGCGGCGGCAGCGAGCCCGGCGCGCCCGACGCGGATCCGGCCCCGCCGGCCGAGGAGTGCGTCTGCGAGCCCGGCACCGAGGGCAGCTGCGTCCTCGAGCGCGTCGAGTGTGAGAGCAACGCCGATTGCCTCGAGGGCTTCGAGTGTGTCGACGAGGGCAGCGCCGGCACCTGCAGCGTGAGCGAAGACGGCACCGTCTCCTGCGACGAGCCGGCGGCGACCGCGAGCATCTGCGTGCCCCCCTCGTTCATCAACGGCCCGGAGGAGGAGACCGGCCTCGTGCGCGCCGAGGACGCCGGCAGCGACGACGAGGACAACCTCGGCGATGACGTCGACGCCCAGAACATCATCATCAACTGCAGCGCGTCGTCCCCGGCCGGTGCCCTGCCGCTGGCGGCCCTCCTGCTCCTGCTCCGCCGTCGTCGCCGCTGAGGCACGGCAGCGACGCTGACGGACGCGGGCGGCCCCAGGCCGCCCGCGGTCGTTTCGGGACGGAAGACGTCAAGCGGGGAGAGCAGCGGACGGTGAGGGCGGCGCTGCGAGACGGTGGCGCCCCGACGCCACCGCCGACAACACATCGTCAATTCGGCACCCAACGAAGCGGGCCTCACTTTGATATGATATGAAGTATCAATACATACCCGGCCGATGAATCGGCATAGGGGACGGCGGGATGCTCCCGCCGTTCCCCTGCCACACCACCGGACATGCGGGTCCGCATCCGGCGGTTCGGTTCGTTGAGGTCACGTGGCGAGTCGGGGCACACCCTTCTC
>Ga0172373_10002042_pt1 | contig 31578 bp, 23 predicted proteins | sample Lak10m_2_FD_114546 | JGI IMG/M metagenome (GOLD analysis project Ga0172373, IMG submission 114546) | Freshwater microbial communities from Kabuno Bay, South-Kivu, Congo - kab_092012_10m | ecosystem: Environmental > Aquatic > Freshwater > Lake | place: Democratic Republic of the Congo...
ATACAATTCTTCTAATAATCTAAATTCTTCCTTTCATAATCATATTAATGCTTTCAATTGTCTTTCATCTCTTATTTGCTTTTCTAAGTTTTCTAAATCAAACATTTCTTTTTTTTACAAATTAATTTGATTTATTATATTTATTTCTTATTCTTAAACAAGTCTATTATTTTAAGTTATACCTAGAACCAGAATCATATTTTATAAAAAATGATTTAAGAACTTATGCCTAAAACACTAAAACTTCCACCAACAGATTTTGAACTAGAATGTTCCACTGTTTGGTCTTTTCCTAGAAGATGAAATTGGCTTACACATAATAGTAAATATCGTTGAAATTGGTCTCCCGAAGTTGTAAGAAATCTTATTTTAAGATATTCTAAAGAATGAGATTTTTTAGTTGATCCTATGATTTGATGATGAACTACTGCAATTGAAGCAAAAATCTTAAATAGAAATTTGCTTTGTTATGATATTAATCCCGAAGCAATAAAATTAACTGAAAGTTTGCTTGATTTTGAAAAAGATTATTTAAAAAGTATTAATGATTTTTTAAAAGAGCTTGATATAGAAAAAAATAAATGGTGAAAAGTAAAGGTAAAACTTCACGATGCAAGAGAAAAAAATGAAAAATTAAAAGATGAAAGTATTGATTTTGTACTTATGCACCCCCCTTATGCAGACATAATAAAATATAGTGATTGAAAAATAGAAAAAGATTTATCAAATATTCACAATATAGATAAATTTTGTGATGAAATAGAAAAAGTAGCAAAAGAGAGTTTTAGAATTTTAAAACCTTGAAAATATTGTGCTGTTTTAATGTGAGATACAAGAAGAGAAAAAATGTATATTCCACTTGCTTTCAAAGTAATGGAGCGATTTTTAAAAGTTTGATTTGCTCTAAAAGAAGATATAATCAAGCAACAACATAATTGTAAAGCAACTTGATTTTGGGTTAAAAAATCCAAAGAGGCAAATTTTTTATTAATTATGCACGAGCATTTATTTATTTTTAAGAAAGTTTAATTTTTAACAAATACTTATGTCATCAAAATTAGCTATTTTTGAAGAAAAAAGGGTAGGGACAAATTGTACTTACCCTTAACATTTAAACAAAATTAAGAAAATTAAAATTTAACTGTCCTATTTTTTCGGATACTTGAATTTATAATTTTAATACTGAAAAAGTTTCTAAAAAAGATAATTTTTTAGAAAATAAAAAATCTATAGAATAAACAAAACAACAACATAATTGTAAAGCAACTTGATTTTGGGTTAAAAAATCTAAGGAAGCAAATTTTCTCCTAATTATATTTATATTAAAAAAAACTTAACTTATTTTTACTACTTAAAATTACTTTATGAAAAAAATATTTGCTATAATTTTTTTACTTAGTTTTAGCTCTACTTTTGCCCTACGAAACGACACTGAAATCAAAGATTTAACTAGAATTCCTACCAGTTTTAATTCTGATTGTTTTGAGTATTATACAAAAATCTATAAAAATAGCTTTGAAAAAGATAATATTTATAAAGTTAATTCTAACAAACCAATTGATTATATAACTCAAAACTGATATATTCTTCCTAAAAAAGATTTTTCTAACAAAGTTAGTAATATAGAATATAGTAATAATTCTAAACTTGATTTTAGTATTCTAAATGATGATAATTATAAAACTTTTGGTGAATTAGATATTGAATGAAAAGGTAGTATTTTGCTTACACTAAAAGAAAAAACTAAAATTTGATGATTTAGCTTTGTCTTTGATTATACTTCTAGCTTTTATTTTCCAAACTATTATATTTCTGATGATAATATAAGTTTTTCAAAAGTAGATAAGTCTAATATTGAAGATTTTAGCTTCAAATACCTAGAAATAGAGTTTTTGCCTAATAATTCTCTAGAAAATACAAGAGAAAAAATCAAAATTAGTGAATTAAGTTTTTTAGATAATAATAGAATTTATCTTGTAAAACCACTTTTTGATGATTCTATAGAAATTTATTATAAAAATAACTGTAAAGATAATCTTTACATAAATGAAAAAGAACAAGGTTTTTCAGTTAATAAAAATACAAAAGAAATAAATATTAAACTAGATGAAAATACATCATATAATCCAAACTCTATAAAAGATGACGATTTAGATAATGATTTTATACCTAATTTTTCTGATAACTGTCAAAATATTTATAACCCAGATCAACTTGATAGCAATTCAGACTGAATTTGAGATGCTTGTAGTGATATAGATAATGATGGAATTATTTGAAATATTGATAATTGTCCAAATATTTACAATCCTGATCAAAAAGATATAAATAGAAACTGAGTTTGAGATGTTTGTGAATTTGATAAAGATAAAGATTGAATTTTTGATTTACTTGATAATTGTATAACAACTCCAAACAGAGATCAAAAAGATGATGATAATGACAGAATAGGGAATAGTTGTGATAATTGTAAATACTATAATCCTGATCAAAGAGATGAAAACCAAAATAAAATTTGAGATTATTGTGAGCAAAAAGAACAAGAATTAAAAGATAATGACAAAGATAAAGATTGAATAATTGATTTTCAAGATAATTGTGCTATAAGCCAAAACCTTAGTGATGAAGAAAAATCAAAAATAGATATTAAAAAATATTTTAATCCTAAACAAGAAGATTGAGATCAAGATTGAGTAGGTGATGCTTGTGATAATTGTTCTAAATTACAAAATAGTGAGCAAAAAGACGAAAACAAAAACTCAGTTGGTGATATGTGTGAGGATGTTGACCTAGATTCTATAGAGTGATATTTAGATAATTGTCCTAATATTTCAAATGTAGATCAAAAAGATGATGATAATAATTGAGTATGAAATGTTTGTGAAGATAGTGATTCTGATTGAATTGTTTTTGTAAATGATAATTGTCCTTTTGTTTATAATCCTGACCAAAAAGACACTGATAATGACAAAGTAGGTGATAGCTGTGATAAAAAAGATGATAGGTTTGTTGAATCAAATAGTACATTTTTTATTTGATTAATAGTTCTTGTAATTCTAGCTTTTTTCTTCGGTATTTATAAAACTGTGAAGAGCTTAGGGAACAAAGAGTAAAATAGTTATGTCATTCCTGCGAAGGCAGGAATCTATTAAAATGTAAAATACTTTAAGTTTACATAGCTTCAAATAAGGAAATAACTTTACTGATTCCTGCCTTCGCAGGAATGACATATTAAAAAAAGTCTATTTTTTTGTATTTTATTATTTTTTGTGTTAGTATGGGTAAAACTTTATTTTTTTATTTACTTTTATGCTTAAATTACTTAACCGTTTTGCTTGGATAATTGCTATATTTTGTGGTATTGCTGTTTCTTGATTTGGTCGTTATTGAGATTTTATATTTTGGTGATTCGTAACTGTTTTTGTAGTTAAATATTTATTTTTATCTAAGGGTTTTATAGAAGAAAGATTAAAATATTTTGCTGATAAAATCAAAGAAGATATATTAAAAAATAATGAAATTTTCTCAAAAAATACTTCTGAAAATCAATTAGAAGAGGTTGAAAATATTGCTTTACAAAAAGATAAATATCAAGAAACTCCTGTTTCAAAAAATATTAGTGATTTTGAAACATTTTTACAAAATACTCAAGAAAAACCAGATTCAACTTTCAAAACTAGTAACATTTCAACTAATAATGAAATCAAAACTTCAAAAGTTGAAGAGAATGAGATTTTTGAAAATAAAATTGATGCTGAAATAGAAGAAAAAGTGTATGAAAAAAACGAAATAGAAATATTTTTTGAAAGGCTTTGAGATTGGATTAAGGAATTTTTCTCTGAAAATTTGATTTGAAAAATAGGTTGAATATTACTTTTCTTGTGAGTTTTGTTCTTTTTATCTTTGATTTATACAGCTGTTTGACCAGTTTCAAAAATAATGATTTGATTTGCAGTTTGATTTAGTATTTATGTAACTTGAACAATATTAATAAAAAAATCATACAAGAATGAATGAATGATTTTGCTTTGAGTTGGTATTTTGATTAATTATTTAGTTATTTTATCTTGAAGATATTTAATATGAGATAATACTAATTATTCAGATTGAACCGTTTCAGCTTGATTTTTAACTGTTTGAATTACATTTTTTCTTCTTATATTAAATACAATTTTTGCTACAGTTACAGCAATGGTTTATAATTCTAGAGTTTTATTAATATTTTCATTTATATTTGCTTATTTAAATCCTTTACTTATCTGATGAAGCTCAGATAATCCATATACTGCTGTGTGATATTCTATGATTATTTCACTATGAGGATTGTATTTATCTAATTATAGAAAAGATTTCGTTTTATTAACACTTTCTTTTGTACTTTGAAATTTCTTAATTCTGATTTCAACTTCTTGAATTTTAGAGATTTGATTTATTACAAAAGTTCTAGCTTCATCTATTCTTTCACTTTTATCAATATTTACTGTTTATAAAAATAATCCCAAATATTTGACTTCATTTTTTGTTTGAACTTATTTATTTTTGATGTTTTTACTTTTTGGTTCAGGATTTTTAAAAGAAACTTGAAGCTTCATAATTAGTATTTTATCTATTATTTTGTTTTTCTGATTTTGAGTTTTTTATTTTTTAAAAACTACTATAAATTCTATACTTTATGTGTTGATTTTTCCTATAATTTTAGTTATTTGAATAATGTTTTCTTGAAGTTTATCTTTCATTCCTCTTACTTTAGCATTAGTGATAATAATCTATTTACTTTGATTTAACTTAGTTTTTAAAAATTCTAATACTTTATTTAACTATTTATTTTTTATAGTTATTTGACTATTTATACTTGGTTCTAATTTAATGTATTTTTCATTAAGTTATTCTGATTATATAGATAATTATTTATCTTTATTAGAAACCATTACTTTTGTATCAGTATCATTTTTATTTTTAATAACATCATACTATTTATCATCTAAAAAAGATCTTTGTTATCTTTATGCTATTTGAACATTATTTAGTATTGTTATTCTGGCTACTATAACAGATTTATATGAAGGTATTAATATTCAAGTTCAAGTATTATCTGTATTGTCTTTTGCTTTAATAAACTGGTTAACTCCATTTTTTAATAAAAATTTAATAGAGGAAAAATCTAATTTCAAAAGTTTACTTATTTGAAATGTTTTATGAATATTATTTATCTGATTTCAGCTATATTCTTTTGGATTAAAATATTTTCCTTGAGTAACAACTTGACTTGCTTTTGTTTGACTTGCAATTATTTATTTTGTTCTTTCTTATGCACTTATAAACAAAATCTGAATAGAAAATATCAAAGAAAAAACTACTTGAGAACATACTAGAAATTTGGTTTATTCTTATCTTTGAGTTTCTATCTCTATATTTTCTTTAGCTATTTTACTTGTATTTTCTGGACATAATGAAATAATTTCTACCATTTGGCTACTACAAGCAACTTTACTTTATTTCTTTTTTCATAAAACTTGAGAAAATAAAATATTATATGCTTGAAATATTTTATTCTTAATTTGAACAATGACTTTGTTTAATTTACTTCCTGTTGTATCTCAAAAAGAATTTATGTTCCTTATTCCTTTTACTATAATATTCTTTTCTTTTGTTGGTAATCTGAAATTTTTAGAAAATATTTTAGATAAAAATAAAAGAGTATTTCACGATATTGTTCATATAATCTGAATTGGAGTTTTATGATTTCTTTTAGTTCAGATTATCCCTTCTACAGGTCATTGATGGAGTACTATATGAATTACTTTATTTATTGTTATTTTATCTTTTATATATTCGTATTTTTCTTGAATTATACTAAAAAACTTTTTCTTTTTAGTTTTTGTATTATTTTTAATAAATCAGATTTGAGATTTAGATAGTGTTTTCTATAGATTAGATAATGATAATTTACAAAGTCTTAGAATTCTTCAATATTTATCAACTATTTTACTTTGATTAGCAGTTTATATTTGGTCACAATTCAATAAATTAGCTTCTCATAAATATTTATTCAAATGAGTTTATTTAATTTATTTATTCATAATTACATCAATTTATGTTTATGATATATTTAATTCTCCTTTTGCAATAACTATGTATTGGTGAGTTCTTTCATTTATTTTTATCAATTATTGACTAAGTAAAAATCTTATAAAGTTTAGGACAATTTGATTATATTTAATTTCTATAACTTCTATTAAAATATTTTTCTATGATGTTTGGTATTGACTTGATAATGCTATTTCTAGAGTTGTAGTATTTATGATTATATGAGCATTATTTATGTATATTTCAACTTCTTATTCAAAAAGGTTTTGAAACAAGTTGAAATGAGAATTTGATTTAAGTAATTTAATGGATAAAGATAATGATTTAGAAGAAGAAAATCCCCCTATCCCAACCTTTCTACCACAAGGGCATCCAAGGACCCCAAAGGTAGAAAGGATTAGCTCACTAAAACAAGAAAAAACTTTAAATGAAAAAGTAGAAGAAATAGATATTTCAAATACAAAACAAGCTCGTATTTCTATCAAGTGAGATATTTCATTTATAGTAAAATCAAAAAATCTTCTGAGAATTCTTAAATATATAATAGATTGATTTGATAAAACTGAATTTGAAGCCAACGAATTATTACCAACTTACAATTATTTTATAGAAAATTATCAAAGCAAATTATCAAAAAATGATTATGAAAAAGTAACTAATTTATTCAAAAAATTTAGTGAAAATTGAGGTAAAGTTGAGATTATTTAAACAAAAAACTAAATCGTTTGATTTAGTTTTTTGTTTTTTCTACTTCTTATTCTCCGTAATATAAATAAACAATTCAGTTATAGCAAAGAAACATATTAATCAAAGGGAATAAAGTAATTCTACATTATTATTTAAATAAGTTAAAATGCTAATTCAAAAGAATAGAAATACTAGAATTAATGAGAAAAAAGCCAGAAGAATTTTTAAATAATTTTTATCAACAAAAGCTTTTAATTTATATTCTTCAAAAGGTTCTAAATATTTTTTGTGTAAAAATATGAAGAAACTACCAAGTAAAAATATAATAAATGGTAAAACATTAAAATTAACAACCTCATGAGTTCATTCTGATATCATTCACATAGCAACAAAAAGTATTACAAAAAGTCATAACCATTGAATAGATGGATAATTATCTAGCTTTTTAGCTATATAATTTGAAGCAAAAGCCATAAGTATAATAGAAAATATAAGTCATATTGCTAAAATAGCCATATTTCAATGAGAAGCTCAACTAACTCATAATACATTATCAAGACTCATAGAAACATCAGCAATTATTATCGTATGTAATGCTGTCATTAATGTAGCACTTTGTTTAACATTTATGTTTTCTTCTTTGTTTTGTTCTATTCTTAATTCTTTGTAAAATTTCCAAACAACATAAAGAAGTAAAAGTCATCAAACTATTTTTATTCATACTATATCCATAAGAGCAACAGCAAAAAATGCTAAAACTATTCTAAGAACAGTTGCTAATGCTATTCATATTGTTATTGCCTTTTTTCTTAATTTTGGTGAAAGATTTTTCGTAGCCATTCAAATAACTATTGCATTGTCTCAACTCATAACTAAGTCTATAATTATTATATTTATCAATGCTAGTAATCATGTTATTGAGAAAATATTATAAAAATCATTTATAAAAGTATCCATTTTTAGCTTTATATTAATATTTAAGTTAAATTATTTTACTAAATTAATTATATATAAAATTATATTTTTACAAATCAAATTTTTTTTTTAAAATAACTTATATTAGTTGTTTAAATAAATTAAAAATGAGACAAAAAATATTTGATATATTAAATAGTTTAGAAATAGATTATAAGAATTATGAACATATTGCAGTTCATTCTTGTAATGATGCTAAATGAGTAGATATTCCATGAAAAAGAGTTAAAAGTATACTTATAAGAAATAAAAAATCTACTAATTTTTATATGGTAGTTTTGTGAGATAATAAACATTTAGAGACAAATATAGTTAGAGCTATTTTTGATGATAGTAAAATGAGTTTTGCTTCTGAAGACGAAATGCTTGAAAAAATATGATTAAGACCTTGAAGTGTTAGCCCTTTTGCATTAATTAACAACTTAGAAAAAGATATAAAAGTTGTTTTTGATAGTGAGTTAAAAGACTGACTTATTTGATTTCATCCTCTTCAAAATGATAATACAATAGTTTTGCAAATAAAAGATGTAGAAAAATTTCTAGAAAATCTTTGAATACAATTTATTTATCACGAACTTTAAACTTAAATATAAATTATGAATAATTTCTTTGATATAAATTCTGTGGTTGTTATTTGAGCATCACAAAATACTTGAAAAATTTGAAATGATATATTAAAAAACTTAAAAACTTTTGAATGAGAAAAATATTGAGTAAATCCCAAATGATGAAGTTTTGAATGAATTATATTTTATGAGTCTATTGATTTATTGCCTATAATTCCAGATATTGCTGTTATAACTATTCCTTCAGATTTAGTTATAAATTCCCTAATTGAATGTTCTAAAAAATTAATAAAAAGAGTTATAATCATCTCTGCCTGATTTAAAGAGATTTGAAATATAGAATGAGAAAATTCTATAAAAGAAATAGCTAAAAAATACTCTATTAGAATCCTTTGACCAAATTGTCTTTGATATGTAGATGTACATAAAAAACTGAATTTATCTTTTTGATGAAAAGAAATAATTCCTTGAAATGTAGCCATGATTTCGCAAAGTTGAGCAATGGCAGTTGCATTAGAAGATTTAGCTAAATCTTCTAATGTTTGATTTTCCAAAATTATTTCTATGTGAAATAAATCAGATTTAAATGAAAATGATTTACTACAAGCTTTAGAAAATGATTCACAAACAGAAGTTATAGTTATGTATTTAGAAAGTTTAGAAGATTGAAGAAGATTTTATGAAATAACAAAAAAACTTACGAAGAAAAAGCCAATAATTTTACTAAAATCTTGAATCTCAAATAGATGAAAACAAGCTGCAAGTTCTCATACTTGAGCTTTATCTTGAGAAGATAAAATTTTAGAAGTAGCCTTTAGAGATGCCTGAATTCATACAACTCAATCTCTTGAAGATTTATTTCTTTGGTCTGAATCTTTTTCTAAAACTGTTTGAAAAGAAATTCCAGATGATATTGTAATAGTTACAAATGCAGGATGACCTTGAGTTATAGCAACTGATCATTGTGAAATAAATAATATATCTCTAAAAGATTTTTCAAAAGAAGAACAAATTATACTAAAAAATAATTTACCAGAATCAACAAGTATGAAAAATCCTCTAGATATAATTTGAGATGCTACTTCAAAAAGATATAGACAAATTCTTGAAAATATATCTAAAGTTTCAAATAATACATGAATTCTTATTATTCTTACTCCTCAAACTGTTACAGATGTTGATAATATTGCAAATGAAATTGTGTATTGGAAAAATAAAAACCCAAATTTTTTTATTATGACTTCATTTATATGATGAAGCTCTGTTGAAAATGCTCATATAATTTTAGATAATAATAAAATTCTTGATTATGATTTCTCCAAAGAAGCTATAGAATCATTATCTAGGTTATTAAAACAAAAGAAATGGTTAAAAATTCCAATTCAAGAAGATATAAAAATTATAGAAATAGAGAAAAATAAAATTAATGAATTAAAAAGAGAATTACAAAGGGAGAAAAAACTATGTTCTATAGAATTAATTTATAAAATATTTAATTCCTTTGAAGTTCCATTTTTAGAAGAAAAAATATCTTATAATACAGAAGATATAGAAAAAATGTTTAATGGGGCAAAAAATAAATTAGTAGCAAAAATAGTAAGTAAAGATATTGCTCACAAAACTGATTGTTCTTGAGTAATTGCTTGAATATCCACAAAAAAAGATGCAATTGAAGCTTATGAAAACATACTAAAAAATGTAAAAAATTTTCATCCAAATGCTGAAATAATATGAGTTTCTTTTCAGGAAATGTTACCAAAATCAAAAGAAGTTTTTCTTGGTTTCAAAAGAGACATTAGTTTCTGAGATATATTAATTGTTTGAATTGGTTGAATTTTTGTTAATGTTTACGAAGATGTTTATATGAAAATTTCTCTAGTAAGTAAAATAGAAATAAAAGAAATGTTTACTAAGCTAAAATGATATTCTATATTAAACTGAGCAAGATGAGATATTCCTATAGATTTTGATTCTTTAGTTGATATTGTGTTTAAGCTAATGTCTATTTTTCAAACTTTCCATGAAATAAAAGAAATTGATATAAATCCAGTCTTTGCAAATGAAAAATGAAGTATTGTTGTTGATGCAAAATTTTATTTGTAATTTATTTATTCTAAATAAAAAAACTTATTATTTCCTTTTTTTTCTTTATAATTTAGTTCTACATTTTTATTACTTACTAACTATTTAATGAACTTAAATAAATTTATAATTATACTTATTTGATTCTTTGATGTTTTGGCTATTTGAATATTTATACCAACTCTTCCAGATTTAGTTAAATATTATAATGTGTCTGCAAACCAAATATCTTATGCACTTGTTGCTTATGCTTTTTTTTCATTTTTATCTTGACCTGTTTTATGACAATTATCTGATATATTTGGTAGGAAAAAAACACTTTTTTTCTGTCTTATAGGTACATTTATATCAAGTCTACTTATGGCTATTACTTCAACATATAGTATTTTCATACTTGCTAGAATTATTAACTGAATTACTTGATGAAATATAAGTATTATTAGTTCAATGATGTCTGATATTTCAAAAGATAAAAAAGAAAGAATGAGTAATATGTGAATAATTTGAGCTTTATTCTGAGTTGGTTTTATTATTTGACCTTTGGTTGGTTGATTACTTTTATGATTAAATCTTTGAGTAAAAGCACCTTTTTGGTTTATGACTACTGCTTGATTAATTGAATTAATAGCTGTTGCTTTTTTCTTAAAAGAAACTAATTTAAACAAAGTCGTAAAAAAAATAAATTATAATCCTTTTTCTTCAATAATTAAATCTTTAAAAGATAGCGAAGTAAGTCTTTTTATTATTTCATTTTTTACACTTATACTTAGTTTTTCTCTTTATCAATGAATGTTACCATTATTTTTATCAGAAGAATTTGGAGTTCCTTGATATCAAACTTGATATGTTTATAGTTGAGTTTGACTTGTAATTGCAATAAATCAGGCATTTTTACTCAAAAAATTTTGGCTTAAATCTTTCTCTTTGACAAATTTATTCTATATCATGAATATTTGAATATTTACATTATTTTTATTACTATTTTTCACAAAAGATTTAATTTTTTTTCTTATATTTTTCTTTTTGTTAATAGCTTTGCAATGAGTAGTATGACCAATTTATCAATCAGAAATAGTTGAAAATACACACGAACATAATAGGGGAGAGATAATGTGAGTTCTTGGTTCTCTTCAATCTGTGACTATGTTTATTTGACCTATATTTGCATGAATTTGTATTGATAATAATATCTCTATGTTCTGATTTTGAGCAATAATAGTTTTTATAAATATATTAATTGTTATGAAATTAGTATGAAAAATTAAATGATAAATTCTTATTAAACTTTTTAATCTTAAAAAAATCACAATTTTAATTTTTTGCTTTTTTATAAATAAAATGCTATAATAAAATAAATATTTTTTTAAATTAATAAATATGGCCAATGAGTCAGTTAATAACCTAAATGAGGATTGAGAAGTTAAAGCAAATAAACCTAGAAAAGAAGTTAATTTAATTGCAGACTGTACTTCTGAATTTATAAAACATTACTTAAAAGTTTCATCTGGCAGAGTTAAATTTGCTCAGGATATAATGAATTCTTGAGATGATATAGATACAAGTACAAAAGCTTTGTTATCAACATTTATTGCATCAAATATTGATAAATATGGTCAATTAGACCAAAATAAAATAACTATTCAAATGCTTAGAAACAAGGTTTGAGTTTTTTATAGTTCTCTTGAAAATGATAGAAATATTTTAAAAGCAAAAACATTAAATGAATATGATATTTCACCTAAAGAATTTGATTCTAAAATTTCTAGTGATTTAAAAAATTTCGATCAAATAAAATTAAAAAATCTTATAAATTCTCAAAAGGAAAGAGATAAATATTTGAAATCAAAATTATGAAATTCTCTGCAAAAAAAACAAACAATATCAGTCCTTGATAAGTTAACAAGTGAAATTTGAAACAAAAGATTTAAGTCTCTTTCTAGGGAAGACCAAATAGAAGTTTGAGGTATTTTAAACAATTATAGTAAGTGAAATAAAATTTCAGATGTGGATTTGAAAATACTTTTTGATAGTTGAATTTTTACAACTGAAGAAAAACAAGAGTTAGTTCACACTTTTATTCCAACTATATCTTTAGAAAAAGCAATAGATATTAATTTGATTGATCAAGATAGAGCGAATATTATAAAAGAAAGAGTATTAAAAAAACAAATATTAGATAATTGATTTAATTCTTCTGATACTGAAAAAATACTTGACAATATTTCTTTTAAAGATGTAAATGTTTCTACTTCTGATTTTTTTCCTGAAAAAGATGAAGTTCAAAAATTGGCTGATTGATTAGGATTTAAGAATATGTCAGATGATTTTAATAGTATAATTGATGATTATAATGAAGAACAAGATTTAAAATGACCTCAAAATCTAGTTGATTTTAAAAAAGAACTAGCAAAAAATCCAAAACATAAATGAGTAGAAAAACTTGTAGAATGAAGTTATATAAAAATAACAAAAATTGATAAGGATTGAATAAAATCAGAAAATTTTGTAAAAGTATTATATAAAGATATTTGATGAAAAAATAAAATATCTTTAGTTTGAGCTTGAAACTGAGAAAATATTAGCTTAAGAAATGACCCAGAAGAGACATCATATAATAAATTTCTAGAATCTTTAAATCAAGAAAATATTTCAGCAGAAATTTTTACTAATGATGAAATAGAAGACAAAATCAAAAATTGAAGCTTAAAGAGAATAGTAGATTCTTATAAACCATTAACAGATTGAGATCCTAAAACTCTGTGAGCTAGAAATTTATCAAAATTAATTACTGATATTGATTCTCTAGATCCAGATTGAAAAGATTTTTGATTAGAAAAATGAACAGTTTTGTATACTAAAGATTGAGATATTTTTACTATTTGATTAATAGATAAGGCAAATTCTAAAATAACAGTTGTAAATCAGGGTAAAATTGAAGAGTGAAGTTTTCAAGAACTTTTTGAGGTTTTTAAATCAAAAGAAATAAAAAGAAAAAAATGAATATCAAATATTAAAGAGTTTTTAGAAGAAGTAAAAAAAGATTGATATGATGATTGGAAATGATATGAAGAAAAAGATTGAAATATAGTTTACAAAGAAAGTTCAACTTCAAAATGAATTCCCATTGAATATTTTACATCAAAAGAATGAAAATTAATTAAAATAGTTTGAAGTAATAAAAATGGTTTTGAAATTGAAGAATGAGAGTTTGAGGAAACTCATAGCCAAGATTCTAAATGAAATAAAGTTCCTTTAACTAAAATTTCATTAGAAAAATGAAAAAGAAAATTAACATTTGATGAATTTAAATGATTAATTTCTAAAAATAAATTAAAACCTGATAATGAAATTTTTAAAAACAATGGTTTAAAAGAAACTGAGAATTCTAATATAAAAAATCAAATCAAATGAAATTTATTATCTAAATTTTTTGCTAATCTCTCTTTTAGTGAAATTGTAATGTGATGAAAAATGGTTATAGATTGATTTACAGAATTTTTAAAAAAGTGAAATGATATACATGCAGCCAAGGCAGCTCTTGCTTTATGAAAATTTTTACCTGAAGAGTTTAAAAGTGACTTATTAATAAAAGTTGAATCTTCAGAAAATGAACAGATGGAAAAAGAGATAAAATGACTTTGAAATATTGATTCTTGATTAGCAACTACAAGAATAAAAGAGTGGATAGAAAATAAAGATATACCAGAATATAAGAAAGAAGCTTGACTTATGTTTATGATGGAAAAATATTGAACCTTAACTGCTAAAATGCTTTTTCCTTACAGATGAAAATTTATTTGGTATACTGCTTTTTGATGAACAATTTGAGATGATTTATACAATAAAATTAAAAATGAATCAATAGAAGATAATACTCAATTTACAGAGGAGAAGCTGATGTTTGCCTTAATATCAGATCAATGTAAAAATAATAAATATTCAAGTATTAAAAGAAGATCTAGATTATATAAAGAATTTGATAAAAGATTTTCTTCTTGAAGAAATGATGAGTACCAAAAATGAACAGAGGATGCAAGTAAAAAAAGAACTGTTGAATGAAGGCTTTGATATGCACTTTGAGAAATAGAAACATGAACAATAATGAATGCCCTTTGAGCTCAATCTGCTATTGTGTGAAAAGGTTGAACTATGGAACAAATGAGTCAAATTCCATTTATGTTACTTTTTTCTTGATCAGTACATAATTTGGATTCAACAATTGCTGATAAATTTAAAAATTTAATCTCTGAAGGTCAAATAATACCTTTCACAAGATTTGTTTCATATAATTCTGATATAGATATTTTTAATAAAACCGTTGTAGAAGTATCAAAAAGAATAGAACAAATATACCCAGATAAAAAATGAATATACAAGAAAGCTGAAGAAATATTCAGGGCCTCTAAAAATAATTCTATAGATGAAAAAGATAAATTACAGAATGCTAGAAAATTTTGGGAAAATTATGGTGATGTACTAGTTAGATCATTAAATATGCTTAATATTCAAGATGATAAATATAGAAAAACCGATAAAATAATTTTTTTAGAAAAAGATACTAATCCTATTTTTAAGGATTATTATGATAAAATAAGTGGTTTTGTTTCTTGAGAATGAAAATTTAGTGATGAATGATTAATGACAGATTCTTTTAATTCTAAATGAATTTCAGGTTTAAGTTTATATAAATTTTGAGAAGATACTTTGTGACTAGACTCAAATTGATGATTTAGAAATAATAATTTATGAAACACAGCTTGGTCAGAAATTATGTGAGAAGTTCAAAATGTAATATCTTGAATTTATGATAATGATAATACATTAAATATAAATAAAAAAAGAAATTTATTATTAAATATGTTTAAAGAATTAATTCCTCTTATTTTATCTATGAATTGAGGTAAATTAAACAGTTTTAATGAATGAACAATGTGAAAACAACTAAAAAAATTATGATTTGATATTCCTAAAGATTTTAATGTTGATTTAAATGAGATAAAAGAATGAGTATATGATGAAAAAATATCAAATATAATAAATAACTTAATTCTTTGAAAAAAAATAGATACCGAAGTTTCAAGTGTCTCATCTAAAGTAAGTGAAATACTATCATTATAAAATGGTTTTTAAGAATGAACATTAAAAAATAAAAAATATATGAAATTTCATATATTTTTTATTCCTATAAACATAATTTTTTAGATTTATAAATTTCCTTGTATTTTCTAAAAAATTAATATACTTAATTCATATTAAAATATAACTTTATAAAAATATGACTACTTTAACAATAGAAGATAAAAAATTAAAATTTGAAAAAACTAATTTTTCAGACATTAAAGAATTACAACTTTATCTTTTTACTCATTTTTGATCTTATAAAAATATAGATAAATCTAAACAAATTACAGAAAATGGTTTTACTCAAGAGTTTGAAGATAATTTATTAAAGGAAGAAAAAGATCCAAATAATACAAGTTATTGACCTTTTTATACTATTGAAGAATTTTTAACTCACTTAAATTCAAATAATGATAATTAAATATGTAAAACAATTTAGTAAATCTTTTAATAAATTAGATTCTAATATTAGACTTAAATTCTGAGAAAGAGTTTTTCTTTTTAAAACTAATCCATTTGATCCAATCCTAAATAATCATGCTTTAGTTTGAAAACTAAAATGAAAAAGAAGTATAAATGTTAATTGAGATTTTAGGGCTATTTTTAAAGAATACCCAAATTGAACTTATGAATTCGTAGAATTTATAAATGTTTGAACTCATAGTGAATTATATTAGTAGAATTAAAAAATAAAAACTACAAGGATTTATCCTTGTAGTTTTTATTTTTTCCAACCACTTATCATTGTACTTAGTTTTATCTTATGTGGATCTTTTGAAGCTCTATCTTGCCAAATAACTAAACTATCTATAGTCATTTTATCATTGTTTGAATTTCAAGCTCAAGATCAAGTATCTAGATAATTTATTATTACTTCTCTTGTAAATAAAGCTCAAGTCATAGTTATTCATCAAGATTGTGTATAAAATCAATTTGACGAATCTATTTTAATTTCATAATTATTATTATAATTTCCAGCATTATAATTATCAGTTAATGTTTTTTTTGTTAATTTCCATCTATCAAAATCATCTCTCCATACTATGTAACTTCAAGATTGAATGTCATATGTATTTCAAGTGTCATTAAGACAATTATTATTATAATCCATAACATTCCAACAGTTTTTGTAATCTGCTGAAAATTTTATCCAGTTTGTATCTCTTATATTTGTTACTGCTTCTATTCATTCTCTAGCTATTTCTATTGCTGTTATTCTATTTTTTGAAGACTCAGACAAAAATAAAGTACTAAAATATATTTCATATGTTCATATTATTCATATTGTAATAATTACCATAGATACTATAGCTTCGACTATTGAAACTCATTTTTTATTTTTTTTCATTATTACTTTTAAAGTAGTATTATTTTACTATATATTATGTATTTTTTTAAAAATTCAAAATTTTTTCTTTACAAACAAAAAAAAACATTAATATATAACCATTATTAATAAAAAACTAAAAATGAAAATTTCTATTCACGATGAAGAAAAATTGATGTCTTTACTTAAAGATAATAAAATGCAACCTTTTCGTTATAAACAGATTGAAAATGCTATTTATAAGAATTTTATTACAAATTTTGATGAAATTCAGACTATTCCAAAAGAATTAAGAGCTTTTTTAAATGAAAACTGTTTTTATAATTCACTAACTGTTGATCATATTGTTACTTGAGAAAATTGACAAACTACAAAAATATTATTCAAAACACAAAATTGAGAGTTTATAGAATCTGTAATTATGAGACATTTAACTTGAAGAATCACTTTGTGTATTTCATCACAAGTTGGTTGTCCTATGGCTTGTACTTTTTGTGCTACTTGAAAATTATGACTAAAAAGAAATCTTGAAGATTATGAAATTATTGACCAAATAATGTATGCTTGCGTTTTACTTGATAAAGAATGAAATAAACTAAGAAATATAGTTTATATGTGAATGTGAGAGCCATTTCTTAATTATGAAAATGTTAAGAAATCAATAAATATGATAACAAATCAGAAGAAATTAGATATTGCAAATAGAAGAGTAACAGTTTCTACTTGCTGAATAATTCCTTGAATAAAGAAATTTATGGTTGATTTTCCTCAAACTTCTCTAGCTATTTCTCTTCATGCTCCAAATGACGAAATAAGAAGCTCTATTATGCCAGTTGACCATACTTACAAATTAGAAGATTTAATGAAATCATTAGATGATTATGTAAATCAAACTAATAAAAAAATATTCTATGAATATATAATGATAAATTGAGTTAATGATAATGTAAAGCTAGCTCATGAATTATGAAAATTACTTGAATGAAAATTAGCTCATGTTAATTTTATTCCATATAATGAATGAGAATGAACTGGTTGAACATATAAAACTACTCCAAGATTTATAATAGAAAAATTTCAAAGTGTTTTAAATCATTATTGAGTAGTTTCTACTATTAGAGCTACAATGTGAGATGATATAGATGCAGCTTGTTGACAGTTAGCTAACAAAAAAGATGAAAAAACAGCTGAATAATCCAACTATTTTTTTTAATTATTCCAATTATTTTTATATTTATAAACTGAAAGAATTATAATGCTGTTATTATTTACTTGATAAACTATTTTATATTTATAATTAGATTCAACTAATTCTCTTATATTTTTTTCTATTTCTTTTCAAATATATGGAAAATCAGATAAAATTTCAATAGTTTTAATTATAGAATTTATTGTTTTTATAGAATTTATAGGATTGTCTTTTGAAATAAAATCATTTATAGATTCTAAATCTTGTTTTACTTTTTTTGTATAAACTATATTAAACATTTACTCTATATTTAGAAAATAGAGTTGCTTTTATAAATATCTCCATTTCTTCTTTTGATATAATTTCTCAATTATTTGCTTGTTCTAAAGCTAAATTAATTCATTCAATTTCTTTAAAAGAATATCAATTATCTTTAAAATATTTTATAGCTTCTGTTGATAACATATTTTATAATATTATAAAAATAAATATTTATAAATTATATAGTAATATTTATAAATGCAAAATTAAATTTGATTAATTAAATATATTTTATATATTAATATTAATTTATTTTTAATCTGAATTTTAAATGCAACAAAAAATCTATTTAGCTCTTCTTCACACAATCTGAATTACTCAAAAGAAATTTTTTACTATTTTTGAAAAAAATCAAAACTACAGAGAATTTTATGAAAAATTAGATTCAAAAACTCTAAAAAGTTTTGATTTTAATGACAAACAAATTGAGGTAATACTTGATAGAAAAAATAAGTTTTCAACTGATTTTATAATCAAGAAATTAGAAGAAAGGGAAGTGAATATTGTTACAATATTTGATGAAAATTATCCAGAATTATTAAAGCAAATTCCAAATTCTCCTTATGTAATGTATGTAAGATGAAATCTTGATAATTCGCCTAAAATAGCAGTTGTGTGATCAAGACATATAACAAGTTATTGAGAAAAAGTAATAGAAAAAATAGTTCCAGAATTATCTAAGTATTTTATAATAGTTTCAGGTTGAGCATATTGATGTGATACAAAAGCTCATACTGAAAGCATTAATATTTGAAACAAAACTATTTCAGTAATTTGAACTTGAATTGATATAGATTATCCAACTTGAAATAAGAAACTATATGATAAAATAGTAGAATTATGATGAGCTGTTATTTCTATTTTTCCTATTTGAGAACCTTGAAACACATATAATTTTCCAATTAGAAATGAGATTGTTGCTTGATTATCTGTTTGAACTATTGTTGTAGAAGCCAAAGAAAAATCATGAAGTTTGATAACTGCAAATCTAGCACTTGAGCTTTGAAGAGATTTATTTGCTATTCCATGAGAAATCTTTAAGTCAAATAGCAATTGATGTAATAACTTAATTTATTCTTGAAATGCAAAAATAGTTAGAAAAACAAGTGATATTTTAGAAGAATATAACATAAAAACTTGAAATCAAGAAACTAAAACTACAAAAATAATTTTTGCTGATAAAATAGAAGAAGAAATTTATAATAACCTTATAACTCAAAGCTTAACAATGGATGAATTAGCTAAAATATTAGCTATAGGTATTTCAACTATTAGCTTCAAAATCTCTATGATGGAAATAAATTGAATAGTCAAAAAAGGTTTATGAGGGAAATATGAAGTGGTTTAGGAAAAAGAAAATATTTAAATTTGACAAAATAATAAAATAATTTAGAATATTTTTCTTAAAATTATAAATTATTATTATGTCTAAATTTGAAATACAAGCAAGTGTTATTGAGCAAACTATAGAAGAACTTGAAAATAGTAAAAATATTACATCTGAAGAGCAAAATTTTATACAAAGTATAAGAGCTTATGTAAGCTCTATTTTAGATTGAAAAGAATTTCTCACTTTTGAAACAAAAAGAGATATTCATGAAATACTTTGTGATAAGATTGATGAAGAATTAGTTTATCATCCTGATTTGTCTGAGGAATTTAAGGAAAAATTGGAGGATTTGAGAGTGAAAGGGTATTTGGATATGAGAACTATAAGAAATAGAAAAGAAGATATTATATCAGATCATTTTTTACATAAAAATACAAATCGTTTAGTTAAAACATCTACAATACTATGAAAAGATATTGATTTTTCTTTAGAACTTACAATGGAATATTTTAATAATCCTGAAAATTTAAGATATGATTTGCAACAATTTGCTAATAAAACAGAAACAAAAAGTATTCTAAATATTAATTCCTCAAACCTACCTAGAACTACTTTATCAAAAATTAGAAATAATAGTAATATTTCATGGTGAAAATATTTAAGTAAGGCATCAAATTTTTTACTTTGAACAGGCTATAATGATGTAAAACATTGACAAGCATTGGATGAATTAAAATATATTTTATGAATTAAAGAAAAAGTAACTGAAGAGTTATCTAAAGAATATTTTCAAAATCCTGAAAATTTAAGATATGATTTACAGCAATTTGCTGATAAAATATATTCAAAAAATATAATTGATATAGGTATTAATAATCCAGAAAGAAATATAATAGTTACAATAAAAAACTGACAAAGTATATCTTGGATGGCATATTTAAATAATGCTTCAAAATTTCTATTATGAACCGTTCTTAATAGTGAAAATTGACATAGACCTTGAAAAGCATTAGATGAGTTAAAATATATTTTATTAATTAAGGAAAAAATAACAGAGGAATTATCTGCTGAATATTTTCAAAATCCTGAAAATGTAATACATGATTTACAACAGTTTGCCAATCAAAGAGAAGATAAAAATTTTTCTAAATTATCTATTGATAATCCAAATTTAGATGTAAAAGTAAAATTGAAGAATTTACAATATATTTCTTGGAGAGCTTATTTAAATAATGCATCTGTATACCTTTTGTGAACTGTTTCTAGTTATAGAGGAAACTTACCATTTAAACATTGATATAAAATTTGATCAGCACTTTCTAAACTTTTTGAAATAATATGAGTTGAAAGAGAAATAGATAAAGTTAGAAAAAAATCAGCACTTTTAGAAGAAATACTCAGTAATACAGAATCTGAAAAACACAAAGAAATGGAAAAAGTTTTTAAGGCTACTTGAAGCTTTGCTTTGCTATACAAATTTTTGGAAGAAAAATACTGAAAAATATTTGAAAATGAATATGAAGCTCAAATTACTCTTAGGAATTTGCTTTGAGAAAGCAAGTTATGAACTATTATTTGACTTGAAAAAATCCCTGATTTATTTAGTGTACCTTATTTTCAAAGTATTGAAGAATTACTAGATAATGACTTAATATATGATTATTTTAAAGAAAGATATATTAATTATCTATTTTCTAATGTAGAAAAAAATGATCTTACTTTTTTTTCTAAAATTAATAATGAAATAAGTAAATTAAATGACGGAATAGTAAAAACTTTAATTACTGAAGTAATGACTTATTATAATGAATTATTAATTTTGGATGCACCAGAAGTTTTTAAGCCTGATGTAAAAGATTCTAATTTCAAAACAAGAAAATTTCCTTCTCTTCATCAAAAATTAGCAATGATGAAACTTTGAGAAGAAGATAGAATCCTCGTTGCAGAATGAACATGATCAGGAAAAACTTTGACATCAATGCTAGCAAGAGAATACTGTAAAACTCTTGAAAAATTTGATTGAAAAGCACCAAAAACTTTGGTTATTTGTCCTTCTAGTGCTATAAAAGATGTTTGGATGCCAAGAATAAGTAAATATTATAAAGAAGAAAATAGACCAACAGCTCAAGTTTTATGAGAAAAAGTTTTATCATCAGAAAATTTTCAATTGCATGATTATAATATCATAAGTTATAAAAATCTCACACTTAATGTTATTTATAAACTAAAAGAGCTTTGAATAGAATATATAATAATAGATGAATCTCAAAACTTAAAAAACTATAAATGAAAATGGAATCATTATGTAGATATATTAATAAATCATTATGAATCAAAATTACAAGAAAAGTGAAAAAAACTTCAACTTATGAAATTATCAGCTACACCAATTACAAATCATGTAACTGAAGATATACATTATATTTTTAAATTCTTATGACTTTTGGAAGAATGAGTTGATTGAGTTGCAAATATTTTGAGAACAAAACCATCATTTATAAAAGATGTTTTTAGTAAAAAAGTACTTAGGCATAATCGTGAAGATATTCTTGTAGAACTTCCTAGTGTTAAAGATAAACTTGAAGAATTAGATTTATGAGAAAATGAACAAAAATTGTATGACTTTATTTTAAAATTGTCTGATATTTTTCATCCGATGAAAATTTTGAACTATCTTCAACTTATATCTATTAATCCAAAATATGTTCTTAATATATTAAAAAATGAAATTTCTTGAGTTTATTCTAAAGAATTAGAGGAATTAGAAAAGCTTGAATTTGAAAATACAAAACTTAATTTATTAAAATCTATAATAAATCAAAAAATAGGAGATGAACAAAAGAAAATATTAATTTTTACTTCAAATATAACAGAATGAATTTTAAAAAGAGGTAAAATAGAAAAAGAAGATATAATTCTTGAATTAATAGAACAAAAGTTAACCTTTGAAGAAATTGAATTAGAATATAGAGCTAGATGATTTGAAGTAATATTTATAGATCAATCTGTAAGTATGTCAGAAAGAGAAAAAATTATGAAAGCAGAACATAAAAACCCTAAGAAAAAAACTATATTATTCTTAACTTGATGAACAAGTTGAGAAGCAATTGATGCAAGTTTTGCTCATACATCAATAAAATTAAATCCAGCTTGGACAGCTTCAGAAGAAGAACAAATAATTTGAAGAATGCATAGACCATGACAAAAAAATGAATCTGAGTTCATAAGATTACTTGTTTGAAAATTAGATAAAGCTATAAATAGATATGCAAATTGGAAAAATGAAAAAATAAAAAAACTACTTGATGATTGAGAAGCTTTAAATATAGAAGAACTAGATTTATTAGATTGAAAAGATAAAGTAAAAACTATAAAAGAGTTTGTGAAAAAAGTTAATAGAGAAAAATTTGAATGAATGGAAATAATGGTAAATAATTTATGTAGGCATAACGATAAACTTTCTTTGAAAATTTGAGAATGGCAAAGTGCTATTAAAAAAACTAACTGATTTCATAAAAAAACAGAATGAAAAAATATATCTAATTGGTATAATTGAATTATAGATGAACATTCTTATAGTTATAAAAATTTAGAAATAAGTGATCATTTTTCTTGATTGATAAATGATTTTAAACAAGATCCAAATGATATATTTAATAAAATGATTGAATATGTTATAAGAGATTTATTACAAAGAAAATTAAAGGATAGATTATCTTCTTTATACGAAAAAGATAGAAAAAACTTTTGAGATAAAAGAGTATCTGTAAAAATAACATCTGATTATGATGATGTAAGATCTTGAATTGACCTAATATTATCTTTTGAATGAGATAAAAAAGAAAAAAACAAGTATATATGAATTGATGTTGCAATATCATGAAATGAAGATTATTTGGTAGAAAAGTCTATAAGAAGAGATTCTATACCAACTGAATTTAATTTAAGTAAAGGTTTTAATAAAGATAATCTTATTCCAAGAAGAGTAATTTCACTACATCCTGAAATATTATCACACTTTATATATAATTATCTAACTCAAATAGAAAAAACTTGAAGTGCAAATGTAGTTGATATTTTTAATAAAACTTTAAAAAATAACAACTGATTTGGTATTGAACAAGAAATAGAAAATGTTTTAAAATACACATTTAGTTAGTTTTGTATAATCTAAAATTTAATTAATTCTTAATCTTATAACTAACTATTATGTCTAAATTTGAAATATCGTCTACAGAAATCTATGAATCTATATGAAAACTTGAATTAATCAAAGAGAATTGAAATTTAGAAAAAGAATTTATAGAAGAAATAAAATCTCGTGTAAATTATATTTTAAATTGAAAACGATTTTTAACTTTTGAATCTAAAAATGATATTCATGAAATACTTTGTTATGAGATTGATGAACTAATTAAAAAATATCCTAAAATACCTAAAAGCTTTAAAAAGAAACTAGATTTTTGGAGAGTGAAAGAATATTTGAAACTTATAAAAGCTAAAAATACAAGTACAATTTCTATTCTTGAAGAAACTATTTTATGAGATAGTTTTTTATATAATAATTATAATCGTTTTAAAATTGCATCTTTTGAATTGTTTTGAAATGATAAATTTTTTTGAAAGTATTTTGAAGATCCAAATATAGTGATGTTTGTATTACAATTTTTCGCAGATAATATAAAAAGTAAAAATATATTAGATTTACAAGCTTGAGATCTTTTTACTTGAGTAAAAACTCTTGATTGAACTTGATGGCAATGATTTTTAAATAATGCATCAAAACATTTCTTTTGAACAGATTGAAAAATAGGTAATAGACATAGAAATACAGATGCACTAATAAAACTTAAAGAAATAGCTTGAATATCTTCTGAAAATTAATGATAAATAATTTTTATTTTAAAATACATATTTAGTAAGTCTTAAAACTTGAAAAATAATTATAATATGATATTATATATTATAATTATTTTTATAAATAAGAATTATGTGATTATTAGAAGAGATTAATATAAATAAAAAGAAAAGTAGACTAAAATATATAATTATTTTTTTTATAATAATAGCTTCTGTGTGAGGTTACTATTATTTTTACCAAAAAAAAGAAGTAAAAAGTGATTTGAAAGTAGCAAGGGTAGAGCAAAAAACAATTTATTCTACTCTTTCTTCAGATTGAAAAGTTGCCTACAAAGAACTTTATGAGCTAAATTTTTCTACTCCATGAACTCTAAAATCTATTTCTAAAAAAGAGTGAGATAAAGTAAAAACTTGAGAAATTATAGCAAAATTAGATGATAGGTATGCAAAAATAAATCTTGATAAAGCAAAAATTACTTTAGAAAATGCTTATGCAAACCTTAATTCTAAATTAGCAACCAAAAATATAAAAAGCGATATTAATATATCAAAAGAGCAACTTAAATCTAGTGAAACAACTCTAGAAACAAATAAAAAACAGTGAGAAATAGATGTTGATAATGCTGAAAAAAATCTTGAGTCAGCAAAAATAACTCTTGAAAATACAAAAGAAACAATATCAAAAGATATTCTAAATTCAGAAAAAACAATTGAGTCAAAACAAAAAGATTTAGAAATAGCCAATGATAATTTATCAACAACTATTCAAACAGAAGAATTAAATGTTAAAAATTCAATAGAAAAAATTATTACAGAAATAGATTTATCAATACCATTATTAGAAAAATATTTTAGAGATATTGACTTAATTGTTTGAGTTACAGAACAAAGTAAAAGTTTAAATGATAATTTTGAAGTATATCTTTGAGCTAAAAATTCTTATACAAAAACTCTGGTTGAAAGCTCATTCTCTACAAGTTTCACGAAGTATGAAAACTTCAAACTAAAATTTGCTAACTATGAAGCTAATCCAAATTTAGAAGAAGTATATACTTATATAAACGAATTATTATCTACTTCAAATGATTTGTTAGACTTATTAAAAAATACTCGTGAAATGCTAAAAAATTCCATGTCATCAATCTCTTTTCCTCAAAGTACTATAGATACTATGATAGTAAATATTGAAAATGATATAAATTCATTAAATATTGAATTACAAAAAATAATAAATTTAGAACAAAGCATAGAATCAACAAAGGTTTCTCATGATACAAAAATATTAACTGCTCAAAATAATATAAAATCAATAGAATCATTGATAGAACAATCAAAAATATCTTTAGAAAAAACAAAATCTCAAGCAAAATCTACAGTAGATGATTTAGAACAAAAATACAAACTTGCTTCTATAAGCTTATCTTGAGCTATTGTTAAGTTAAATAATAGTATAGACTTAGCTAATTCTCAAATAAATATTTCAAAAGCAAGTCTTGATTTTAAAGAGGATAAAATTGATTCAAGAGAGTTAGAACCTTATTATGTGGCTATAAAAAATGCTAAAGTTTGAGTTGAAGAAGCACAAAAGAAATTAGATGATGCATTACTTATATCTCCTATAAACTGAAATATTTGAAAACTTACAATTACAAAGATATGAACAAATATTTCTTTAAACCCACAAACTCCATTTGCAACTATAATAAATAAAAATTCTCTCTATATAGAAGCTAAGATAGAAGAGTGAGATGTTTCAAAGTTATTTTTGTGACAAGAAGTTAAGTTAACTTTTAATTCTCTTGAAAATACTGAGCTTAAATGAAAAGTAACTTATATTTCGGACAAAGCAGAGACGGATATTAATTGAATTACAACATATAAAACTGAAATATCTTTTGATACCAAAGATTATAAATGAGTAAAAGAATGATTTACAACTCAATTGTTTTTTATATTAAAAAAAATTGAAAATACTTTAGTATTACCTATAGAAGCTGTTAAAACTGAAAATAGTGTTTCTACTGTTACACTAAAAGACCAGACAAAAAAGACTATAAAAGTTTGAATAAATGATTGAGACTATGTTGAAATTATTGATGGATTAAAACTTTGAGATGAGGTTACTTATTAATTGTTTATTATGTTTTTATTTTTTGAAATACTAAAACTTTCGTTTAAGTCACTTAGGGCAAATAGGCTTCGTTCATGACTTAGTATGCTCTGAATAGTTATTTGAGTTTTTACTATTGTACTAGTTGTAGCTATTTGAAATACCGTTTCAAAAGCTATAGAAGACCAATTTAAGTTTTTAAATGTTACTACAATTGTAGCTCAACCTGTAAATACAACAAATGCAAAGTCAAAATTAGATGCAAGAGATATAAAATATATTATGCAAAATGCAAAATATGTTTCTATTTGAACTGAAGTATTTTTTTGAAGGTGATCTGTCGTTTATAAAGACAAAAAGAAACAGTACAATGTTTTGGCTTGAAACGAAAACTTTTCTGTTGCAATGCCTTTGTGAATAAAAGATTGAAGATTTTTTAACTCAGGCGAAGCTAAAAAATGAGATAGGGTAGTTGTTATTTGAAAAGTTATAGTTGATGATATTTTTTGAGTTTGATCAAATCCAGTTTGAAAACAAATACTTATAAGTTGAAAAGTTTTTAGAATAATTTGAACAATTATTCCTTCTGGATGAGTTTGACCATTTTCTTTTGATGATTCTTTGATAATGCCAATTTCTACAACAAACAAATTTTTATCTAGTTCTTCAGATCCAAAGCCTATGATATTTTTAGCTAATGATGTAAATAATGTAGCTAAGGCTCTTGATGAAATAAAAACTTTATTGAGAAAAAATCACAATATAAAGTCTGACTGAGACGATGATTTTGCTCTTAGAGATCAATGAACAATTCTTACTTTAGCAAGAGCAGTAGCTTCGATTACAAAGTATTTGTTAGTTTGAGTTTGAACAATAGTTTTGATTGTTTCTTGAATATGAATAATGAATGTAATGTTTGCTTGAGTTGCTGAAAGACAAAAAGAAATATGAGTTATGAGATCTATTTGAGCTAGAAAAAAAGATATTTTAACTCAGTTTATGATAGAAAGTATTATTTTGACGATTATTTGATGAATTATATGAATTATACTTTGAGGAATAGTTTTGTATTTATTCAACATTTTAAGCCCTTATAAAATTGTAAATGCTTACTCTTGATTTGTTCTTGCTGTATGATTTGCAATTGCAACTTGAGTATTTTTCTGAATTTATCCAGCCAGGAGAGCTTCAAATTTAGATCCTGTAGATGCACTTAGATCTTAAAAATAAAATATGCAAAACGAAACAGTAATAGAGATGAAAAATCTTTGTAAATCTTATTATTTGGAAAACTGAGTAGAAATTCCAGTTTTGACTTGAATAGATTTAAATATCAAGAAAAATGAATTTGTAGCTATAATGTGAGAAAGCGGTAGTTGAAAATCTACACTTTTAAATATTATATGATTTCTTCATGCTCTTTCCGTTTGAGATTATATATTAGAATGAGAAAATATTTCACATATAAAGGATGATGAAACTCTATCTTTTATAAGAAATAAAAAAATATGATTTATATTTCAGCAATTTTACTTGCTTCCTAGGTTAAATTCTATAGAAAATGTAAGTTTGCCTGCTGTTTACCTTTGAACTTCAACCAAAGTAAGAATAAACAAAGCTGTAGAATTACTTGAAAAAGTATGATTATCAGAAAAAATATATTCTCGTCCTTGAGAATTATCAGGTTGACAACAACAAAGAATAGCAATAGCAAGATCTCTAATAAATGATCCAGAAATACTTCTTGCTGATGAACCAACTTGAAATCTTGATAGTAAAACTACAAAGGAAGTTATGAAGCTTATAGTAGAACTAAAAGAACAATGAAAAACCATTATTATGGTTACACATACTCATGAAGTTTCAAAATTTGCTGATAGGATAATTTTTTTAAAAGATTGAAAAGTTTTAGATCAAGATTATAAGTTAGATTAAAATTTTATTATCATAATCTATATAAAACTGTTATTACTTCTCATCTAGTAATTGCTTTATTAGGTTCAAAATATTCTCAACTAACTTCTAGTAAATCATTGTTTATTGTGTATTCTACATATTTTGCAAACCATTCATTTGAAGAAACATCTTTGAAATTTTTTGTGTATGAATTAGGAATTTCTCAAACTAGTAATAGTAAAATTATTTTTAAAGCTTCAACTTTTGATATGTAATTATTAGGTCTAAATTGACTATTAGAAGTAGAAATTACTTTATAATTAACTCAGGAATTTATATATTTTTTAAACCAATCCGTTGATTTCACATCTGTAAAATAATTCTCGTTATCATCTTTTAAAACTTTTCAACTCAATACAAAAACTAATTTTAGTAATTCAGCTCTTGTTATATTATTATTTGGTTTGAAAGTTCAATCTTCATATCACTTTACTTTTCAACTACTAGCTAAGTCATTCAAATAATCAAAGTATTCAAAAGTTTTATCTACATCTGAAAAATATCAATTTTCTATTATATTTTCTTCTAAATTATTTAAATAAACAAGTGGATCTACTGTATATTTTTTAGCATTTTCAAGTCAAAGTCATAAATTCACTCATTCTAAGAAAGAAACTCAAGCATTATTTGTGTCAGTTGTTGTATATGGCCAATAAACATGGTAAGGTGCTTCAATTCTATCTATTTGAAAATGTAAATGTTCTCAAGAACTCATTCAAGTACTTCAAGTTTTTCATAAAATATCTCATTCTTTTATATTATTTCAAACGGAAACACTAAATTCTGATAAATGTAGATAGCAACTGTATAAAGTAGTGGTTTTGCTAAAATCATTTGGATCTTTGACTCAAATATGCTTAATAACTACATAATTTCAAATACTAGAATTGTTTTCAGCTTTTTCTACAACTCAGTTAAGTACACAATACACATCATCATTTGACTTTGTTGGTATTATATCAACTCAAGTGTGAGATCATTTTCAACTACTATAATCTCATGGAAGATAATTTCAAAGATAGCAAGTAGTAAATCTATTTGCTAAACTTTCTAGCTTGTTTTTGTCATATTTTTCTGGAATTTTTAATGGGTACATAGGATTTTTATTAAGAAAATATTATTTTAAAATCACTTCCTCACTCTCTCCACTTTCTAAATCTTTCAAAATATATTTTCCTGCTTTCATTTCATCTTCTCAATAAATTATTACATATTTTATACCTTTTTTATCAGCATATTTAAACTGTTTTGCAAGTTTTTCTGCTTCTGGATAAATCTCAACTTTTTTTCAAGAATTAATTAAATCTTTATATAGTTTTAGGCTTTCTGTAAATGTATTTTCAAAATTAACTATTAAGTATTCAGAAGTTGTTTTTGCGAGTTTTTCTTGTTCCACTTTTTCAAATAGGAACTCTTCCAACCTAGTTATTCAAAGTGAAAATCAAACTCAAGAAAAATAAGTTTTTGGGTCTATAAAAGTTGTAAGTTTTTCGTATCTTCATCCCGAGCCTACCGATCATAATTTTCTATCCGATTCTATAAAAGTTTCAAAAACTGTTCATGTGTAATAACCAAGTCACCTAATAATTGATAAATTTACTTTTATTTCTTCTTGCTTCATTCAAAGAGCTTCTAAATTAACTAAAACCTTTTTTAATTCATTTACTCATTTTGAGAATTCTTCATTTTTAACTTCGAGTTCTTTTTCCAAATTATCTATATTATTTATATTTACACCATGTCTTAAAAATTTAAAAATAACATTTATTTTTTCTTTTTTTACTCAGATATTTTCTAATTCTTCTATAAATTTTTCTTCAGTTATTTTATCTATTTTATCTATTATTATAGCAATTTTAGTTAAATCTTCAGATAATCAAATAAAATTGATAAATCAAGATAATATTTTTCTATTATTTATATTTACTTTTGCATTATCATTTATATTAAATTCTTTAAATATTTTTTGTAAAGTATTAAAAACCACAAAAATACATTCACCATCATAAAATAAATAATCTTTTATATTTTCTGCATCATCTTGCCAAATTACATCAACATCAGCTTGATAAAATTCCCTACTTCTTCATCTTTGTTGTCTTTCTCCTCTCCAAACTTTTCCAATTTGAGATCTTTTAAAGGGAAAAGTTAATTCTCATCTGTAATCAACTATATACCTAGAAAATGGAACAGTTAAGTCAAATCTTAGACTATAATCTTTTAAATCACTACTTCATTGAGCAAGTCAATAGACCCCAAAAATTTGGTTATTAACTTCTCATCATCATTTTGCAGTTAGGACTTTATTTAATTCCATAGCTGGAGTTTCTATAGGAGTATAGCCATATTGTCTGTAACTATCTTTAACTATATCTAGAATTTTTTCTTCTAATATTTTATATTCTGGAAGAAGCTCATTAAATCATCATACTTTTAGCATATTTTTATTGGGTTAGTAACTAATCAAACACATAAACTATAGCTATAATTTATATGTTTTTATTAATAAGTCAAAATAAAAAAAAATCCTTTTCATAAGATTTTAAAAATTTTTCATTTATTTTTTTAATAAAAATATTTTTCATCTATCTTTCAATCTATTATTTCTATTCAATCAGATTTTAGTTTTTCTATTTTACTTTTTACTCAATCAAAAGCACTATATCAACTAACTTTTCAGTCAAAAGAAATTACTTTATAACAAGGATATATTTCTGGATTTTTATTATACTTCATTATTGAAGCTATTTTTCTTGGATGAACCTTGAAAATATCTCAAAGTTTTTTATATGTTATAACTCTTCACTTTGGTAAATCTCTTATGAAATTTAAAACTTCTTGATCTATATTAGACTTGTTTAAGATTAACATATTGTCATTCCTGCGAAGGCAGGAATCTATTAAAATGTAAAATACCTTTTAATTTATATAGCTTAAAATAAGGAAATTTTTTTTACTGATTCCTGC
>Ga0172373_10002044_pt1 | contig 31571 bp, 28 predicted proteins | sample Lak10m_2_FD_114546 | JGI IMG/M metagenome (GOLD analysis project Ga0172373, IMG submission 114546) | Freshwater microbial communities from Kabuno Bay, South-Kivu, Congo - kab_092012_10m | ecosystem: Environmental > Aquatic > Freshwater > Lake | place: Democratic Republic of the Congo...
CAGCGACACCAGGCCTTGTGTCGGTGGCGTCATGTTGTACAGGATTCCGAGGGAATGCTTCAGCGCCAGCGGCGTGCGCCATTGCGCCTGATGTTGGTGCAGGTCCTCCAGCGCGAGCGGACTTCCGGCCGCTGCCAGGTCGCGCGCAGACGACGCGGCCAGTTCGCCGCGGTAAAAGTCGTCCAGCCCAGCCTGCGCCAAGCGCCTCAGCGTTGCACCGAGGCGCTGCTGATAGAACACGCTGCCGATTGCAGGCGGCGCGCCGTTCACGAGGTAGGTTTGGTCGAAGCCATGCACGCCTTTCAAGTCTGCCAGTTTCGCCGCCGTGGTCGCATTCTGACTGCGCGTGACGGCGATGCCGTTCTCGGCGTAATGAACGGCGTCGGCTAACAGGCGCGACAGCGGCAGCTTGCCGCCGAGTTGTTTCATGCTGAATTCATAGGCGGCGTTCCAGCCAGCGACGGTGCCGGCGACGGTGTTCGCCGCCACGCCGCCGCGAAACGGGATGCTTTTCGTGATGCCGCGCTCGGTGTACCAGGGTATGGACGCGGCCGCCGCGGCCGCGCCGCAGGCGTCGATGGCGCGCGGCGCCTGGCCGGGCACGTGGATCAGCCAGAAGGCGTCGCCGCCGATGGAATTCATGTGCGGATAGACCACGGCGATGCTGGCCGCGGCGGCGATCATCGCCTCCACCGCATTGCCGCCTTCGCGCATCACCGCCAGCGCGGATTGCGCTGCAAGTGCATGCGGCGCCACGGCCATGCCGCGCGTGCCGCGAATTGAATTGAGCACAGGTTTCCAGGGAAAAAGGATGAATTCGAATCAGCGCAAGGATCACGCCAGATTCAGAGATAAGTATACCTCAGCCCCATGCGCCCTTCGGGTACGGATCTTGCTCTTCGTTGAGAGAATCAAACGACTTCCCGATCTGCACCAATCAATTTCCTGCAGCTCAATGAGCACCCTACTTCATCCGTCGCGGCTGATCGACTGTCGTGGGAAAGATATTCGCAACAAGTGTGCCATTACAGAAGTTAATGTCTGGATTGCGTCGAAAGCCTTTCCTGGAGCGGATCTCCAGAAGGGGGCCGATATTTTCTTGGGCATTTGCGCGGATCTGCTTGGCACAAGTCTGCGTGCCCAGGCATCATCGTAGTGCAGGCATGCACTGCTTCGGCGCGCAATGCGCGGCGCGTATCAGGCGGGATCAGCTCTGTGTCCAGGGCAAGCCCCCGAAACGCCATCCGCCCAGCTTGTTTCGCTGCCCGCTCGGGTCCTTGTCGCCTTCGAAACCCTGCAGAATGTTGTAGGCCTCCGTGTGTCCGGCTTCGGTCACGGCGATGGCGGCATGGTGCGAACGCACGCCGCTGCGGCAGAGGAACATGACAAGGGCATTCTTGTCGATCTGAGTATCGAACTCGGCGATGAAATTCGGATTGCGGCCGCCCCCGGGCCAGGTATTCCATTCGATCGCCACACTGCCCGGCACCCGTCCCACCCATTCCAGTTCGGCGCGTGTGCGCACGTCCACCAGCCTGGCCCCGAGCAGGGATTGCATCAGGGCGTACGCTTCGGCCGGCAGCAAAGCGCCTGCGTAGGACAGTTTCAGTTGCTGCGCGCGCTCGCGTGCCCGGGCGAGGATTTGTGCCGAAGTTTCCATAATTTTTTGCCGGCGAAACCGGGTCAAGGAAGATCAGAGCAAAAGTATAAAGCATGGATGGAAAAAATCTGGCGCTCTCGCTAGGATCTATTGAGCCTGCACGATATTGGTGCAGAAAAACTCCTTTTGCACCAAATCGGCGCGTCCATTCCGCTGTTCACAATCGAACATCGCTTGTGGCACAATGCTCTGCTCGAATTCCGCCGGATGGCATGTTTTCTGCTCTATGACCCTCCGTTTGCAGCAAATTATCGTCTATAACCGCTACTCGAGGAGAATTAAATGGCCATGTCCCCAGCCGACGTATTGAAACAGATCAAGGACAAGGAGGTGAAGTTCGTCGATCTGCGTTTCACCGACACCCGCGGCAAGGAACAACACGTTTCTGTTCCCGCGAAACAGTTCAACATGGGTAAATTCGACGACGGCCACGCGTTCGACGGTTCGTCCATCGCCGGCTGGAAGGGCATTGAGTCCTCGGACATGTTGCTTATGCCCGAAGCCGATACCGCGCGCCTGGACCCGTTCACCGACGAAACCGTGCTCAACATCACATGCGACGTGATCGAGCCTTCCGACGGGAAGGGCTATGACCGCGACCCGCGCTCACTCGCCAAACGCGCAGAGGCCTACCTCAAGTCGACCGGCCTGGGCGACACCGCCTACTTCGGTCCCGAGCCCGAGTTTTTCGTGTTTGATTCCGTTACCTGGAACGTGGACATGTCGGGCTGCTTCGTGAAGATCGATTCCGAAGAGGCTCCCTGGTCGTCGGGCAAGGAGTACGAAGGCGGCAATATGGCCCATCGTGCGCCGGTGAAGGGCGGCTACTTTCCGGTGCCGCCGGTCGACACGCTGCAGGACATACGCAATGCCATGTGCCTGGCGATGGAACAGCAGGGCGTCGAGGTCGAGGTGCATCACCACGAAGTGGCCGCGCCTGGACAATGCGAGATCGGGACCCTGTTCGAAAAGCTGATAAAGCGCGCCGATTGGCTGCAGATACTCAAATACACGGTATGGAATGTGGCGCATTCATATGGAAAGACCGCGACCTTCATGCCCAAGCCCGTGGTCGGTGACAACGGTTCCGGCATGCACGTGCACCAGTCGGTCTGGAAGGGCGGCGAAAACATGTTCGCCGGCAACAAGTACGCCGGCCTGTCCGATTTCGCGCTGTACTACATCGGCGGCATTATCAAACACGCCAAGGCGCTGAACGCCATCACCAATCCGGGAACCAACTCCTACAAGCGCCTGGTACCTGGTTTCGAGGCGCCGATCAACCTCGCCTATTCGTCGCGCAATCGCTCGGCGGCCTGCCGTATTCCGTACGCCACCAACCCCAAGGGGCGCCGTGTCGAGGTGCGCTTCCCCGACCCGACCGCCAACCCGTATCTCGCTTTCTCCGCGATGCTGATGGCCGGCCTCGATGGTGTGCAAAACAAGATCCATCCCGGTGATCCTATCGACAAGAATCTGTACGATCTCCCGCCCTCGCAGGCGAAGAAAGTGCCGAACGTGTGCTCTTCGCTCGAAATGGCGCTGGAACACCTGGAAAAGGACCACGAGTTCCTGACTCGTGGCGGCGTATTCTCCGAGGGCATGCTCGACGCCTACATCGCGCTGAAAATGGAAGAGGTCACCCGCTTCCGCACCACCACCCATCCGCTCGAATTCGACATGTACTACAGCAGCTGATCGCCGGGCCAGCCGACGCAAAAGGCGGGATGATTCCCGCCTTTTGCGTTACTGAATCGACGTGATGCCATTGATACACCCTCGCCGGCGGAAGTACAGGCCAAAAAACGATTTGAAATCAGCCTGATGTTGGCATAGACTTAAACTCTCTTCTCAAGGGCTTGGGCATAATGGTCTGTCGCATTGGATATTCGGGACTCGCAGCCGCGCTGGCTCTTGCGCTGTCTGCGCCGGCTTGGGGGGATACGTTCAAGTGCGTCGATGTGAACGGCCGCGCGACCTACACCAATATGAAGGAAGAAACCAAGGGAAAGAACTGTACCGTGGTGATGCGGGAGATCTCGGTGGTTCCGGCTACCCCGGTCCCGCGCGCAGGCGCGGAAAAACGCTCGCCCGAAGGCTTTCCCAAGGTCGATACGGCGACGCAAAAGAACCGCGACGGCGCGCGCCGCAGAATACTGGAGGAAGAACTCAGCGGGGAAGAGAAGGCGCTCGTCGAAGCCAAGGCTGAATTGACCCAGCAGGAAGGAATCCGCACCGGCGACGAAAAGAATTACCAGAGAGTTCTCGACCGCTTGCAGAAGTACAAGGACGAAGTCGAACGGCATCAAAAGAATGTCGATGCACTGAAGAAAGAACTCGGCAACGCCAAGTAAGGGGGTATTTTCGCTGGTGCGGCAATTGCGTTGCCGCGCCCCCGTTCACGACCCACTCGCCCGCATCGTTCCCACATGGCTGCCAGCCCCTTTTCCGGCCTCGATCTGCTCGCCACCTCGGTTATCCTGGTGGACGAGGACCTGCGGGTGGTCCATGCCAACTCCGCTGCCGAAGACCTGTTTGCGTTCAGTCTCAAAAACATCGCCGGCCAGCCCCTGGCGCAGCTGTTTGCCGATTCCGGCAGCTTCATCGCCAGCCTCGAAGCGGTTCTGGAGCATAACTGGAGTTACACCGGCCGCGACCTCATCCTCACGCGCCCGGGACACCCGAGTTTGCAGTTGAACTGTCTGGTCACGCCGATAGAGGATGCTGCCGCGCGTTTGCTCGTCGAGTTCCGTCCCATAGACCAGCAACTCAGGGCCGCGCGCGAGCAGCGCCAGATGGATCAGCAGCGGGCGAACCGCGAGCTTATCCGCAACCTCGCCCACGAAATCCGCAATCCTCTGGGTGGGTTGCGCGGTTCCGCGCAGTTGCTCGAGCGCGAACTGGAGCGGCCTGAACTGCGCGAATATACCCAGGTGATCATCAAGGAAGCCGACCGGCTGCAGGCGCTGATGGACCGGCTGCTTACGCCGCATAAGCTGCCGCAGATCGCCCCATTGAATATTCATGAAGTGCTGGAGCGCGTAATCAGCCTGGTGCTGGCCGAATTCCCGGACGGAATCCGCGTTCATCGCGACTACGATGCCAGCCTGCCCGATATTCACGGCGACAAGGAGCAACTGATCCAGGCGATGCTCAATATCGTCCGCAACGCGGCTCAGGCCCTGAACGGGAAAGGCGAGATCGAGATCTGCACGCGTGCAGCGCGGCAGGTGACGCTGGCCAAGCAGCGCTACAAGCTGGCATTAGAATTGCATGTAACAGACAACGGCCCGGGAATTCCGGAGGAACTGCGCGAGCAGATTTTCTATCCTCTGGTGTCGGGCCGCGACGGCGGTAGCGGACTGGGGCTGACCTTGTCGCAGACTTTCGTGCAGCATCACCACGGCACGATCGAGTGCGAAAGCGAACCGGGCCGTACCTGCTTTACGATCATGCTGCCACTGGAGTAAACGGGTAATGCGCAATGAAAAAGAAACCGATACCGGAATGCTCCCGCGCCTGCCCCATTTTGATTTGCATTTGACTGCTGCTGCGACATGAAACCAGTGTGGGTTATAGACGACGATCGCTCGATACGCTGGGTATTCGAAAAAGCCCTGGCGCGCGAAGGCATACCTTACAAGACTTTTGCCGCGGTACAGGAAGCGCTCGATGCACTGGAACAGGGCGCGCCGCAGGTGTTGGTGTCGGACATCCGCATGCCCGGCGCTTCGGGCCTGGAGCTGCTGCAGGAAATCAAGCGGCGCCATCCCGGCCTGCCGGTGATCGTCATGACCGCTTATTCGGACCTGGAATCGGCGGTGGCGGCGTTCCAGAGCGGCGCGTTCGAGTACCTGCCCAAGCCCTTCGACGTGGATCAGGCGGTGGATCTGATCCGTCGCGCCATAGGCGAGAGCATGCGCGAGGCCGAGGGGGAGGAGACGCGGGAGAGCACACCCGAAATACTCGGTCAGGCACCCTCGATGCAAGAGGTGTTTCGCGCCATCGGCAGGCTGTCGCAGTCCAACGCCACGGTGCTGATCACGGGCGAGTCCGGCACTGGCAAAGAGCTGGTGGCGCTCGCGCTGCACCGCCACTCCAGCCGCGCAGGGAGCCCTTTTGTCGCCATCAACGCCGCAGCGATGCCGAAGGACCTGCTCGAGTCGGAACTGTTCGGGCACGAGCGCGGCGCTTTTACCGGCGCCCAGACGATGCGCCGCGGCCGCTTCGAGCAGGCCGAGGGCGGCACGCTGTTTCTCGATGAAATCGGCGACATGCCGGCGGACCTGCAGACGCGCCTGTTGCGCGTGCTCTCCGACGGCCAGTTCTATCGCGTCGGCGGTCACCAGCCGATCAAGGCCAATGTGCGCGTCATCGCGGCCACGCACCAGGACCTGGAGGAACGCGTGCGCCAGGGCTTGTTCCGCGAAGACCTGTTTCATCGACTCAACGTCATTCGCCTGCGCCTGCCCAGTCTGCGCGAGCGGCGCGAGGACATCCCGCTGCTGGCGAAGCATTTCCTCGCGAACAGCGCGCGCGAGCTGGGTGCGGAGGGGAAACGCCTGTCGGAGGCGGCGACGAACTATCTGGCTGCGCAGGATTTTCCGGGCAACGTGCGCCAGCTGGAAAACCTGTGTCACTGGCTTACGGTAATGGCACCGACGCAGACCATCGAGGTCGCCGACCTGCCGCCGGAGTTGAAGTGGGGCGACGGAAAGGCGCCGGAATCGGACTGGGTCGGGGTCCTCGAGCGCGAGGTCGAGCGCGCTTTTGCGCGCGGCGAAAGCGGTGTCCTGGACAGTTTTGCGCAAGCCTTCGAACGCGCCCTGATCGGCAAGGCGCTGGAGCGCACCGGCGGGCGTCGCATCGAGGCGGCCAACCTGCTTGGCATGGGGCGCAACACCATCACGCGCAAGATTGCCGAACTCGGGCTGGACGGCAAGGGCGGAAGGGACGAGGTCGCCTGACGCAGGCGCGGCATCCCGTTAAAATTCAAGAAAATTCAGGAAAATTCAGGGACAGAGCACATTTTTCGGAATTTGCCGATTCAACTCTCGATCGCAGCGAAAAACATGGTCCGTCCCCGGTTGTTTCCGATGGATGCCTGCGGTAGCGGATTTTCCGTAATCCGGAACGCGATTCGTATTGCGGAATATGCCGCAGCGCAATAGAATACTCGCTTTTTGCCCCGCAACCCATAATCCGGAGTTCCATCAATGAGCGAGAAATTTTCCGGTGGCGTGGAAATCCACGGCCCAGTTACCCCAGACTTCGCGCAGATTCTCAGCCCGGAGGCCATCGCCTTTGTCGCCCGCCTGTGCCGCCAGTTCGAGCCCCGCCGCCAGGAACTGCTTGCCGCGCGAGCCGCGCGGCAAAAGGAGTTCGACGCCGGCAATATGCCGGACTTCCTGCCAGAGACGGCAAACATCCGCGGTTCCGCGTGGAAAGTCGCGGCGCAGCCCGCGGACCTGCTCGACCGCAGGGTGGAAATTACCGGCCCGACGGACCGCAAGATGGTGATCAACGCGCTCAACTGCGGCGCCTCCGTTTTCATGGCGGACTTCGAAGATGCCGATACGCCGAGCTGGCACAACATGATCGACGGGCAGATCAATCTGCGCGATGCGGTGCGCCGCAGCATCACCCTCGATCAGGAAGGAAAGAAGTACCGGCTCAACGAAAAGACCGCGGTGCTGATGGCACGGCCGCGCGGCTGGCACCTGAACGAGAAACACATGCTCATCGACGGCAAGCAGGTTTCAGGCAGCCTGTTCGACTTCGGGCTTTACTTTTTTCATAACGCCAAAGAACTGCTCAAGCGCGGCACCGGTCCCTATTTCTATTTGCCGAAACTCGAATCGCACCTCGAAGCGCGGCTGTGGAACGAGGTATTCGTGATGGCGCAGAACGCGCTGGGCGTGCCGCAGGGGTCGATCAGGGGGACCGTATTGATCGAGACGGTGCTCGCGTCGTTCGAAATGGACGAGATCCTGTGGGAGCTGCGCGAGCACTCGGCCGGCCTCAACATCGGCCGCTGGGACTACATGTTCTCCTGCATCAAGAAATTCCGCTCGCACAAGGATTTCTGCCTCGCCGACCGGGTGCATGTCAGGATGACCGCGCGCTTTATGCGCGCCTACGCCCTGCTGCTGGTCAAGACCTGCCACCACCGGGGCGCGCCGGCCATGGGCGGCATGGCGGCGCAAATCCCGATCAAGAACGACGCGGCTGCGAACGCTGCGGCGATGGCCAAAGTGCGCGACGACAAGCTGCGCGAGGCGACCGACGGCTGCGACGGCACCTGGGTGGCGCATCCGGGCCTGGTGCCGATCGCCAAGGAAATTTTCGACCAGCACATGCCGCAGCCCAACCAGTATGACCGGCAGCGTCCGGATGTTCAGGTCACAGCCAGGGACCTGCTCGACTTTGAGCCGGAAACACCAATTACCGAGGCTGGGCTGCGCTACAACATCTCGGTCGGCATCCAATACCTGGGCGCGTGGCTCGCGGGCAACGGTTGCGTGCCGGTATTCAATTTGATGGAGGATGCGGCGACTGCGGAAATTTCGCGTTCGCAGATCTGGCAGTGGATACGCTCGCCCAAAGGCGTACTCGACGACGGCCGCAAGGTGAGCAAGGAACTGTTCCGCAGCCTGCTCGCCGAGGAATTGCCCAAAGTAAGGACCCATCTCGGCGAGGCGGCCTGGAAAGCCGGCAAATACGAGCAGGGCGCGGAATTGTTCGCCCGGATCACCACCGACGACAATTACGTCGAGTTTCTCACCCTTCCGGCGTATGAGCTGATCGACTGACGGCGATTTCAACGCGAGGGCGCCTGCGCCTTTGCGTTGACATCAAATGTTGATTTCGGCGACCACCGGAGCGTGGTCCGAAGGGCGTTCGTTCCGGCGCGGCTCGAGATCGATCGAGCAACTGCCGCAGTTTACAGACAGGTCCGAACTGAGAAGTATATGGTCGATGCGTAGGCCCAGGTTGCGCCCGAAACCGTTCATTCGGTAATCCCACCAGGTATAGGATTTCTCCGGCTGCTCGAACAGCCGGAAGCTGTCTTTGAATCCGAGGCCGACCAGGCGCCGGAATGCCTCGCGTTCCGACGGACTGACCAGGGCCTGGCCCTCCCAGGCTTTGGGGTCGTGCACGTCGCGGTCCTCCGGCGCGACGTTGAAGTCGCCCAGCACCGCAAGACGGGAATGCGCTGCGAGCTCCCGCGCCAACCAGCCGGAGAAGGCGGCGAGCCAGTTCAGTTTGTACCGGTATTTGTCCGAATCGACGCTCTGGCCGTTGGGTACGTAGGCGCAGACCAGTCGTACACCACGAACGTCGGCGCTGATGACGCGGCGCTGCTCGTCATCGAAACCGGCAATCCCGAAAGCGACGTTCGCGGCCGGCTCCCGGCTCAGAATCGCGACGCCGTTATAGGTCTTCTGACCGGAAAACGCCGCATGGTATCCAGCCGCGCGGAGTTCGGCCAGTGGAAACTTCGCATCCTCGAGTTTCAGTTCCTGCAGGCACAGCGCGTCCGGACGATGCGAGCCCAGCCAATCCAGGACCTGCGGCAGCCGCACCTTGAGTGAATTCACGTTCCATGTTGCGATGTGCATGTTCGCTGTATCTCTCTGTCTTGTAGAACTATTGTGTTCATCCATCCGGTCCGCCGCTGGGGCAGTCGGCCACGCGTGCCGAGAGCATCCCGGGAACCGGTTGCAAGGCGCGCAATATCGCGCTGCGCGAAGGGCCAGTGTGCAGCGAGGGTAAGGGCTGGACCGGCCTGGTATCAGGCCGGTGGCATTGGAACCAAGCTCGGCTTGTACCGGCCTAGGGGTAGCCGGCAGTGCTCAGTGCTCCGTTCCAGCTTCGCTCTTCGTATTCCTTTTGAACTACGACACCGACGACCAACACCGGTACGCGGGGTGCGCCTGCCAGTTTGGTCAATGCGTCAATTTCAGCCTTGCTGCCGACTGTTTTTTCTGTGAAAGGGACGCCGCGCTTCTTCAGATGCGCCAGCCCTTTCGTGCAGGGATCGCCGCAGTCCTTGGAGGTATAAATGGTCACCGGAAAGTTACTTGCCGCCTGCCGCAGCGCATAGGGTTGTTGCGCCGAGCCGGAGGCAGCTTCGCTGCCGCCAGGACGGGCCGAGGCCTTCTTTTGCACATTCGTGGCATTGGCGGGAGGCGGCGCGTCGGTGTAATGCACCTTGCCGTTTTCATCGGTCCAGCGGTAGAGCTGGGCTTGCGCAGCAAGGGCGAACGCAAGGAGACTGAATGCAATGAGCACGCGCATAAGGCACCCCGACAGGAGATGGAGTTTGCAGCCAAAGCGGGAACCCGCAGGGGTGTCCCCTCGTCGTCCCGGCTCAGGCGCCAATCATACCACTGCGCCGCAGCAGCGCATCCACCCTGGGCTCGCGGCCCCGGAACGCCCGGAACGACTCCAGCGCGGGCCGGCTGCCTCCCACAGCCAGGATCTCGTCGCAGAAGCGCTTGCCACTGCGCTTGTCGAGCACGCCGCCCTCCTCGAACAGGCTGTAGGCGTCCGCCGAAAGCACCTCGGCCCATTTGTAGCTGTAATAGCCGGCGTCGTAGCCGCCGTCGAAAATGTGCGAGAAATTGTTCTGGAAACGGTTGTACGCCGGGGGTATCGCCACCGCTACTTGGCCGCGGATTTCGTCCAGCAGCTGCTGCGGGGTCTTGCCGCCGTCGACGTCGAAATCGTAATGCAGATGCATGTCGAACAGCGAAAATTCCAGTTGCCGCACGGTCTGCATGCCGCTCTGGAAATTCTTCGCCGCGAGCATCTTGTCGAACAGCGCGCGCGGCAAGGGCTCGCCGCTGTCGACTTGCGCGCTCATGTGCGCGAGCACTTCCCATTCCCAGCAGAAATTCTCCATGAACTGGCTGGGCAGCTCGACCGCGTCCCACTCCACGCCGTGTAGGCCCGATACGCCGAGATAATCGACGCGCGTGAGCAGATGGTGCAGGCCGTGGCCGAATTCGTGGAACAGCGTCAGCACCTCGTCGTGGGTGAACAGCGCCGGCTTGCCCCCGACCGGGGCCGAAAAACTGCAGGTGAGGAATGCGACCGGCGTCTGCACGCGCCCGTCCAGTCTGCGGCGGCTGATGGCTTCGCCCATCCAGGCGCCGCCGCGCTTGGTGTCGCGCGCGTACGCATCGAGATAGAACTGGCCGAGCAGTTTTCCCTGCGCATCGCTGATGCGGAAAAAGCGCACTGCCGGATCCCAGGTCTCCGCCTGGTCGGGCTGGATGCGCACGCCGAATATCGTCTCCACCAGCCGGAACATCCCTTGCATCACCTTCGCTTCCGGAAAATACTGCTTCACTTCCTGGTCTGAAAAAGCGTAGCGCGCCGCGCGCAGCTTCTCCGAGGCGTAGGCGAGGTCCCAGGCCTCCAGCCGGGCGAGGCCCAGTTCGGCCGCGGCGAATTCGCCCAGCTCGGCATAGTCTTTGCGCGCGAAAGGCAGGGCCTTGGCGGCAAGGTCGTTCAGGAAATCGAGCACCTGCCGCGGTGTCTGCGCCATTTTAGGCACCAGCGACACCTCGGCATGGTTGGCATAGCCGAGCAGTCGCGCCGCTTCGCGGTGCAGGCGCAGTATCTGCGCGATCAGCGGTGTATTGTCGAGCTCGGGCTTGCCGAATTCGCTCGCTCGCGTGACGTAGGCCCGGTACATCTGCTCACGCAGCCCGCGCGCGGCGGCATATTGCAGGAAGGGCACGTAGGACGGCGCCTGCAAGCTGAATTTCCAGCCGGGTTTGCCGTCCTTGCCCGCAGCGGCGCGCGCCGTTTCGAGCACGTCCTCGGGAATGCCCTCGAGCAGCTCGCGATCTTCGACGTGCAGCGAGAAAGCGTTGGTGGCGTCGAGCAGGTTTTCGGAGAACTTGGTCGCGAGGCGCGCCAATTCCTCCGAGATCGCGGCAAAGCGCTGCTTCTCCTGCGGCTGCAGCTCCGCACCGGAGAGGCGGAAATCGCGGATCTCGTTGTCGACGATCTTGCGTTGCGCCGGCGTGAGCGTGGCAAATTCGGCCGAGGCCTTGAGCGCTTTATATTTTTCGAACAGCACCAGGTTCTGACCCAGCTCGGTGTAGTACTGCACGATCCTGGGCTGGCTGGCGTTGTAGGCCTCGCGCAGCTCGGGCGAATCAAGCACGCCGTGCAGATGGCCAACCGCGCCCCAGGCGCGCGCCAGGCGCTCGTTCGCATCCTCCAGCGGCGCGACGAAATCGGCCCAGCTCGCTGCTGTTCCCGGCCGGGTCAGGCTTTCGATTTTCGCGCGGTTTTCCGAGAGCAGCCGCTCGATGGCCGGCGCGACGTGCTCCGCCCTGATCACCGCAAAACGGGGCAGGCCGGAGCAATCCAGCAGGGGATTGGAGTCGGTCATCTGCGCCTATGCCTGGCCTTTCAGCGCGAGTTGCACCAGTTCCGCGACCGAATTGGCGCCCATCTTCTCCATCACGCGCGAACGGTGCACTTCCACAGTCTTGATGCTGATGCCCAGATCGTCGGCGATCTGCTTGTTCAGCTTGCCGGCGACGATCAGGCCGAGCACTTCGCGCTCGCGCTGGGTCAGGCTTTCCAGCCGCTGTGCCACGGACGCGCTTTCCGCGCGCCTGGCGGCCGCGGCGCGATCCTGTTTCAGGCAGGATTCGATCAGTCCCAGCATGTCCTGATTGTTGAACGGTTTCTCGATGAAATCGGCGGCGCCTTTCTTCAGCGCCGACACTGCCATGGGCACGTCGCCGTGACCGGTGATGAAGATCACCGGCAGGGTCGAGGCCCGCGCCTGCAGTTGCTCGTACAGGTCCAGACCGTTCATGCCGGGCATGCGCACATCGAGCACCAGGCAGCCGCAGAAGCCGTTGTTGAAGGCGCGGAGGAACGCCTCCGCCGAGGGGTACAACTCGACCTTGAGGCCGCGCGATTCGAGCAGCCACTTGAGCGAATCGCGCATCGCCTCGTCGTCATCGACGATGTGGACCCTGGGTTCTGTCATCACGGATTCAGCGGAAGGGTGAAGCTGAACACGGTGCCGCCGCCGGAATTGGCCACCGCCCACAGGCGGCCGTGGTGGAACTCGACGATCGAGCGGCAGATATTCAGACCCATGCCCATGCCTTCGGGCTTGGTGGTGTAGAAAGGCGCGAACAGCTTGTCGGTTTGTTCGACCAACACGCCGTGGCCCCGGTCGGCCACCCCGACCTCGATGAAATCCTTGCCATTGGCGCACGCCGCTGTTCGGTGATGTCGTGGATCGATGCCATCCAACCGGCCTGGCGCCCGTTCGAATCGATCAGCGGGGCTTCGTACACGCGCACGTCGAAGATCTCCCCGCTCTCGCGGCGGAAGCGCGACTCGATGCCGCCCCGCGGGGCCTCGCCGGCGAGCGACTGTTGCAGGACGCGCCCGTGTTCGGCCAGGTCTTCCTTGCTCCAGTAGGGAAACGGCGCGACGGGCAGGGTTTTCGCCAGGCTGGTCTCGGTGCCGTACGCGGCGACGTGCAGGCGCATGCCGTTTCCGGGAGGGTCGAAGTTGAGGCTGTAATTGAGGCTCCCGTCGCGCGGGCGCGCGCCGGAGGTCTCTGCCAGCAGCCGGTCGCCGGCGCCGGTGAAGCTCAGGTGGTATTTTTCCGAGAACCATGCGGGTACCAGATGGCGCAGCATGCCGGATACCGGGTAGGCCGCCACCATGGCGCCGAGGAATTCGGAGCCACGGTGGACGGGCACGAACAACTCGAGGGTCGGGCCGGCGCGTTCGCTGCCATGCGCGTTTCCGTACGCCGGGCGGCTGGAATTCCGCGCCACGATAAAGCCCTGCTCGCGCTCGCTCGGCGCGAGCGGCGTGTCCGCCCTGAGGTCGCCGGCCTCGAACGGCGCCACGCGGCGGATGATCATGCCGGCATCGACCCAGGCGATGTTGGACAGGTGCGGGTTGATCGCCAGGTACTGGGTCGCCCGCGACTGGAACCTGGCGCCGCCGACTTGTCCGACGGGCGCCTCGCGCGCAAGCTCCTGCAAAAATTCCTGGTCGCCTTGCATGTGCAGGCGCAGCGTCTGCTCGGCCCATTGCACGTCGCGCGCCAGCGTCGCCATCTGCTGATCGAATTCGTGCTTCTGCAGGGTCCACACCAGCGCGATCATCGCCAGTATGAACGCACCCACGGCGATGTTGGGCATCATCCATTGCCAACGGTGGCTGGACTGAGCGGCCGTGCTGTCGACGTTGCTGGGCGGCATAGGGGTGCAGGTGCGGCGGGCGCGAAGCGGGGATCCGGAACGGCTAATGCTAGCATGACCGCATCCGCCGGCCATAGGCGCATCATGCCAGCGCATTCTGATTCAGCCATTGGGGTTTCCCCGACCAACCCCCGGGCCCGCATGGCGAGCGCGTACCGACCGGCTGTGACCAGACCCTAGGGTATGTCCCTATACCACCCGTTGCCGAAGCTATCTAAACTCATTTCCGGAAGCCGCGATCTGGATATCGGGGGCTTCTGCACTGTTCAGCTTGTCTCCTCCTCTTGCCGGGGCCCGCGCCCCGGCCTTTTTTTGGCGCGCGCCGCGCGCATGGTGCATGCGTTCGCGCCCGCCTGCAGCCCGGCGTGCGCTCCCTGTATAATACCGCGCCGGATCCTGGAATCCGGAATGACTGCGGCCTGCGTGCGGCATCCCCCGCGCCGCCCGCCCGTGCACCCGGCCGCTGGCGGGCACAGCCGCTGCAGCAAAACGAGGAGTCGCCATGTCCGCCGTTCCCGATTCTCACGCCGCCGACGATCCTGATTTCCTGGAGACGCAGGAATGGCTGGATGCGCTCGAAGCGGTATTGGAGCGCGAGGGCGCCGAGCGTGCGCACTACCTGCTCGAAAAACTGATCGACAAGGCGCGACGCTCGGGCGCCTATTTGCCGTACAAGGCGCAGACGGCCTATCTCAACACCATCCCGCCGCACATGGAGGAGCGCTCGCCGGGAGATGCGGCGCTGGAGGACCGCATCCGCGCCTACTGCCGCTGGAATGCGATGATCATGGTGGCCAAAGCCAACAAGGTCGAAGGCGATCTCGGCGGTCACATTGCCAGCTTCGCCTCGGTGGGCACGCTGTTCGGCATCGGACAGAACCATTTCTGGCATGCCCCCAGCGCCGGGCACGGCGGCGATCTGATTTACTTCCAGGGCCATTCCGCCCCGGGCGTCTACGCGCGCGCCTTGCTCGAAGGACGCCTGACCGAGGAGCGGCTGGTCAATTTCCGCCGCGACGTGGACGGCAAGGGCGTCACCTCCTATCCGCATCCCTGGCTGATGCCGGACTTCTGGCAGTTTCCCACCGTGTCGATGGGCCTCGGGCCGATCCAGGCGATCTACCAGGCGCGCTACCTCAAGTACCTGCACGCGCGCGGGCTGGCCAACACCGAGAAACGCAAGGTATGGGCCTTTCTCGGCGACGGTGAAACCGACGAGCCGGAATCGTTGGGTGCCATTTCAATGGCGGCGCGCGAAAAACTCGACAATCTGGTGTTCGTCATCAACTGCAACCTGCAGCGCCTGGACGGTCCGGTGCGCGGAAACGGCAAGATCATCCAGGAACTGGAGGGGGATTTCCGCGGCGCCGACTGGAACGTGATCAAGCTGATCTGGGGCTCGTACTGGGATCCGCTGCTCGCCCACGACAAGGAAGGCATCCTGCTGCGCGTCATGGAGGAGGCCGTCGACGGCGAGTACCAGAACTTCAAGGCCAACGACGGCGCTTTCGTGCGCAAATATTTCTTCGGCAAGCATCCGAAGCTGCTGGAACTGGTGTCGAAGATGAGCGATGACGACATCTGGCGCCTGAATCGCGGCGGCCACGATCCGCACAAGATCTATGCCGCCTACGCCGCGGCGATGAAGCACAAGGGCCAGCCCACGGTGATTCTCGCCAAGACGGTCAAGGGTTTCGGCATGGGCAAGATCGGCGAAGGCAAGATGGCCACCCATCAGCAGAAAAAAATGGACATCGCGTCCATCCGCCAGTTTCGCGACCGCTTCAACATCCCGATCCCGGACGGCAAGCTCGAGGAGTTGCCCTTCTACGTTCCACCGGCCGATTCGCCGGAGATGAAATACCTGCATGAGCGCCGCCAGGCGCTCGGTGGCTACCTGCCGAGCCGCCGGCGCAGGGCCGACAGCGTGCCCGAGGTGCCGCCGCTGTCGGCGCTGGACGCGGTGCTCAAAGCCACGGATCGCGAGATCTCCACCACCATGGCTTTCGTGCGCATTCTGAACGCGCTGCTGCGCGACAAGAATCTGGGCAAGCACATCGTGCCGATCGTTCCGGACGAGGCGCGCACGTTCGGCATGGAAGGCATGTTCCGCCAGCTCGGCATCTATTCACAGGCGGGACAGAAATACGTGCCCGTCGACCGCGACCAGGTGACCTACTACCGCGAGGACAAGGCCGGCCAGATCCTCGAGGAGGGCATCAACGAGGCGGGCGCGTTCTGTTCCTGGATCGCCGCGGCCACCTCCTACAGCACCACCAACGTGGTCAGCGTGCCCTTCTACATTTTCTATTCGATGTTCGGCTTGCAGCGCATCGGCGATCTCGCCTGGGCCGCGGGCGATCAGCGCGCGCGCGGCTTCCTCCTCGGCGGCACCGCCGGGCGCACCACCCTCAACGGCGAAGGACTGCAGCACGAGGACGGACATTCCCACGTGCTTTCCTCGGTGATCCCGAACTGCATCTCCTACGACCCGGCCTTCGGCTACGAACTGGCGCTGATCATCCATGAGGGCCTGAAGCGCATGGTGACCCGTCAGGAGGACGTGTTCTACTACATCACCGTGATGAACGAGAATTACCCGCACCCGGGCCTGCCCGAAGGCGCCGCGGAAGGGGTGATCAAGGGGATGTACCTGTTCCGCTCCGGCGCCAAGCATAAGGCCAAGACGGGTGCGGACAAACCGCTCAGGGTGCAACTCCTGGGTTCGGGCACGATACTGCGCGAGGTCATCGCCGCGGGCGAGCTGCTGGAAAAGGACTGGGACGTGAGCGCCGACATCTGGAGCTGCACCAGTTTCACCGAGTTGCGCCGCGACGGCCTGGACTGCGAGCGCTGGAACCTGCTGCATCCTGCCGAAGCGCCGCACGAGTCCTGGGTCGAGAAAAATCTCAAGGGCAGTTCCGGTCCGGTCGTGGCTTCCAGCGATTACCTCAAGACTTTTGCCGAGCAGATCCGCCCCTTCATCCCCAGGGGCAGGGCGTATCGGGTTCTGGGCACCGACGGTTTCGGCCGCTCGGACACGCGCGAGCGCCTGCGCGACTTCTTCGAGGTCGACCGCCACTGGGTCGCGGTGGCCGCGCTGAAGGCGCTTGCGGATCAGGGCGACATCAAGGCGGCGGTGGTGGCGGCGGCGATCAAGAAATACGGCATCGATCCGAACAAGCCCAATCCGGTGACGGTGTAAAAAGGAATTACCATGTCCAGCATCACGGAAGTCAAGGTTCCCGACATCGGCGATTTCAAGGAGGTCGATGTCATCGAGATTCTGGTCAAGCCCGGCGATTCGGTGGCCAAGGAGGCCCCGCTGATCACGCTCGAGTCGGACAAGGCGACCATGGAAATCCCCTCGCCCCTTGCCGGCGTGGTGAAGGAGCTGAGAGTCAGGCTGGGCGACAAGGTCGCCGAAGGCAGCATGATCCTGCTGCTGGAAGCAAGCGCAGGCGAGGCTTCCGCGGCGCAGGCTCCCAAGGCTGCGGAGATTTCTGCGCCGCCGGCGCCCAAGCCCGCCGCGGCGAGCGCGGCCGAGCCGGCTGCGGTGGCGATACCCAGGCCGGCGCCGGTACCGCTGGCCCCCGTCGCCGAGGTACCCGCGTTCAAGCCGCACGCCAGTCCTTCGGTGCGCAAGTTCGCGCGCGAACTCGGCGCCGAGCTGTCCAAGATGCAGGGATCCGGTCCCAAAGGCCGCATCACCCAGGAGGACGTGCAGGCTTTCGTCAAGGGCATCATCACCCAGACGCCCCCGCCCGCCGCGGCTGCGGGCGGCGCCCCTTTCAATCTGCCGGAATGGCCGCAGCTCGATTTCGCCAAGTTCGGCCCGGTCGAGTTGAAGCCGCTGTCGCGCATCAAGAAGCTCTCCGGCGCGAACCTGCACCGCAACTGGATTTCCATCCCGCACGTAACCCAGTTCGACGAGGCCGACATCACCGAGCTCGAGGCGTTCCGCAAGGAAAGCGGCGCAGCGAGCGAAAAACAGGGCTTCAAGCTCACCATGCTCGCTTTCATGATCAAGGCCTGCATCACCGCCTTGCGCCAGTACCCGGAGTTCAACGCCTCGCTCGAACGCGGCGGCGAGAACCTGGTGCTGAAAAAATATTTTCACATCGGCGTGGCCGTGGACACGCCCGACGGTTTGGTGGTTCCAGTGATACGCGATGCAGACCGCAAAGGCGTATACGACCTCGCGCGCGAACTGGCCGAAGTGTCCAAACTCGCGCGTGATCGCAAGCTCAAGCCGGGCGACATGCAGGGCGGAACCTTCAGCATTTCCAGCCTGGGCGGCATCGGCGGCACGGCTTTCACCCCCATCATCAATGCCCCCGAAGTGGCCATCCTCGGCGTGTCCCGGGCGGCGATGCGCCCGGTGTGGGTTGTCGCAAAAGACGGGGCCGGGCAGTTCATGCCGCGGCTGATGCTGCCGCTGTCGCTCTCCTACGATCACCGCGTCATCGACGGCGCCTCCGCGGCACGCTTTACTTCCTATCTCGCGTCGGTGCTGTCGGACATCCGCCGCTCCTTGCTCTAGCGGCGGGCCGGCGAAGTGCGCACCCTCAAACTCAGGCGGGGAATTGAATGAACGACACAGTCGAGGTCAAAGTCCCTGATATCGGCGACTTCAAGGATATCGACGTCATAGAAGTGCTGGTCAAACCGGGCGACGCGGTGGAGAAGGAGACTTCGCTGATCACGGTCGAATCGGACAAGGCTACGATGGAAATTCCTTCGCCCGCGGCCGGCGTGGTGAAGCAACTGAAACTCAAGGTCGGTGACAAGGTGTCCGAAGGCTCGCTGATCATGCTGCTCGATGTGGCCGCGGCCGCGAGGGCGGCCGTGCCGCAGCCGGCGCCGCCGGCCGCGGCGGCAGCTCCCCCCGGCCGCACTTTGCCGACAGGCGGTTCCGGGGCCGCAGCGCTGGTGCCAGCATCCGTTGCGGCGGCGGCCGGCGCAGACCTGCACGCCGAAGTGCTGGTGCTGGGCGCCGGCCCGGGGGGGTATACCGCGGCCTTCCGCGCCGCCGACCTGGGCAAGAAAGTCGTGTTGATAGAACGCCATGCGTCGCTCGGCGGCGTGTGCCTCAACGTCGGCTGCATTCCGTCCAAGGCGCTGCTGCACGCGGCCAGGGTGGTGACCGAGGCCGAAGAGATGTCGCACGCCGGCATCGGGTTCGGCAAGCCGAAGATCGATGTCGACAAGCTGCGCGGCTGGAAGGACGCGGCCGTAGGCCGGCTGACCAAGGGACTGGCCGCCCTGGCCAAGCAGCGCAAAGTGACCGTGCTGCAAGGCGTCGGAAAATTCGAGTCGCCCAACGTGATCGCGGTGGAAACGCCCGGGGGCGTAACGCGCGTTTCGTTCGATGCCTGCATTATCGCCGCGGGTTCCAGCGTGGCCAGGATACCCGGGTTTCCCTATGAAGACGCGCGGCTGATGGACTCGACCGGGGCGCTGCGGTTGGCGGACATCCCGCGGCGCCTGCTGGTGATCGGCGGCGGCATCATCGGCCTGGAGATGGCCTGTGTCTACGACGCGCTCGGTGCCAAGGTCACGGTGGTGGAAATGGCCGACGGGCTCATTCCGGGCGCCGACCGCGATCTCATCCGGGTGCTCGCCAAGCGCATCGAGAAACGCTATGAGGCGATCTATCTCAATGCCAAGGTGGCGAAGCTCGAACCCCGGCCGGAAGGACTGCTCGCCACGTTCGAGGGCGAGGTGAACCCCCGGCAGCAGATGTTCAACCGCGTGCTGATGGCGGTGGGGCGACGCCCCAACGGCGCCGCCATCGGCGCTGAACGCGCCGGTGTCGCGGTCGACGCGCGCGGTTATATCCCCGTCGACAAGCAGCAGCGCAGCAACGTGCCGCATATATTCGCCATCGGCGACGTCTGCGGCGAGCCGATGCTCGCGCACAAGGCCACGCACGAGGCCAAGGTGGCGGCCGAGACCATTGCGGGGCACAAGGTCGCGTTCGACGCGCTGACCATACCCTCGGTTGCCTATACCGACCCGGAAATCGCCTGGATGGGGCTGACCGAGACCGAAGCGAAGCAACGGGGCATCAGCTACGACAAGGCCAGCTTTCCCTGGGCTGCAAGCGGCAGGGCGCTTTCGATCGGCCGCGAAGAGGGCGTGACCAGGCTGCTCTACGACAAGGCCACCGGGCGCATACTCGGCGCCGGTATCGTCGGCGTGAACGCGGGAGAACTGATCGCCGAGCTGGTGCTGGCGCTGGAGATGGGCGCGGACATGGAGGATATCGGCCTCAGCATCCATCCGCATCCAACTCTGTCGGAAACAGCCTTCTTCGCCGCGGAAATGGCGCTGGGATCGATCACGGATTTGTACCAGGCGAGGAAATAGGGGGGCTTCTCACCACGGCGGAGCACGAACGTTTTCCGAAGCAGCGCTTTTGCACCGTTCGCATCCGTCGTGCTTGATTCTGCAATTGGGAGCTTGCAATGACGCAGGATGAACTGAAACAGTCGGTCGCGAAAGAGGCGATCAAATACGTGGTCGAGGACGCCATCATCGGCGTCGGCAGCGGTTCCACCGCGGATCGTTTCATCGACGAGCTGGCGAAAATCAAGAACCGGATCGACGGCGCAGTGGCCAGTTCGCAGAAGAGCGCGGATCGCCTCAAGTCCCACGGCATCCGCGTGGTCGATCTCAACAGCGTGGGCGAGCTGCCGGTCTACGTCGATGGCGCGGACGAAATAACGGAACGCCTCGCCATGATCAAGGGCGGCGGCGGGGCGCTCACGCGCGAGAAAATCGTCGCCGCGGTGGCGTCGCGGTTCGTCTGCATCGCCGACGAATCGAAACTGGTCGGGGTGCTGGGAAAATTCCCGCTGCCGGTGGAAGTGATCCCCATGGCGCGCTCCCATGTCGGGCGCGAACTGGTCAAGCTCGGCGGGCGGCCCGCCTTGCGCCAGGGCTTCACCACCGACAACGGCAATCTCATTCTCGACGTCTGGAACCTCAGCATCCTGAAACCGCTGGAGCTGGAGGCGGAGATCAACAACATCACTGGCGTCGTCAGCAGCGGTTTGTTTGCCCAGCGAGGGGCCGACGTCCTGCTCCTGGGTACGGCGACCGGGGTCAGGACCATCAAGAGAAAATAGCGTTCCGCCCTCCGGGCAGGCGCGAGGCGCGCGCGGTAATCAATCTGTCACAATGACCTGCTAGCCTGTGCGTCCAGATGGGAGCCTTGGGAATGACTGAACACATCTCGAAGCAGTTCGACGCCGAACTGGAAGCGGTGCGCTCACGCGTGCTGCAGATGGGCGGCCTGGTCGAGGAGCAGATCGTCAAGGCCGTGGGCGCGCTCGCCAGCGGCGATATCGTGGTGCTCGACGGCGTGATCGGGGACGATCACCGCGTCAACGCCATGGAAGTCGGACTGGACGAAAGCTGCAGTCAGATCATCGCGCGGCGCCAGCCGGCCGCGGGCGACCTGCGCCTGGTCATGGCGGTCATCAAGACCATCACCGACCTCGAGCGCGTAGGCGACGAGGCGGAGAAAATCGCGCGCATGGCCAAGCTGATCCACGCCGCCGAGCGCCAGCACATGCCGCGGCTGGAGCTCAAGCACGTGGCGAACCTTGCTTTGTCGATGCTGCGCCAGGCGCTGGACGCCTTCGCCCGGCTCGACGTCAATGCAGCCCTGCGGGTGGTGAAGCAGGACCGCGGGGTGGACGACGAATTCCGCTCGATCCTGCGCCAGCTCATCACTTTCATGATGGAAGACCCGCGCACCATTTCCCGCTGCCTGGAGACCCTGTTCATCGCCAAAGCCATCGAACGCATCGGCGATCACGCCAAGAACATGGCGGAGTACGTGGTCTACATGGTCGAGGGCCGCGATGTGCGGCACACGCGGGAAGAGTCGCACATAGAAGGGCTGTGACGCGCGCCCGCGGCGGGGTGGCCGCGGACGCCAGGCTGAATCCGGAAACCTATTTTTGCGTCGGCACGTATCCCGACGCGGCGTCGGCGCCGCCGCCGAAAAAGTGTTTCTCCATCTGCTCGGCCAGATACTGCCGCGCCGCGCTGTCGGCCAGGTTGAGGCGGTTCTCGTTGATCAGCATGGTCTGGTGCTTGATCCACTGCTGCCAGGCTTCCTTGGATACGTTTTCCCAGAGGCGTTTGCCCAATTCACCCGGGTAGGGCGGGAAATCCAGGCCCTCGGCCTCGCGGCCGAGCTTGATGCATTTCACCATTCTTGCCATTGCTGCAACTCCTGTCGAAGGGTGTGCTATTTTATCCTATTCGCGCAGGTCGAAACCCCGGAGGCCCCATGATCGACGAAATTCCCGTGCAGGAACGCGCCGGCCGGCTGCAGGCCGGCGGATTGGGCGCGTCCGCGGCGCAGGCTTTCCTGCGCGAATGGGAAGCGGTGCGCGCGGAAGTCGCCGGCGCCGGAGCGGTGCCCCTGCCTCAGGCCTCCGCGCGGCTCGGGCAGCTGTGCCGGGCGGGCCGCGATCTGCTTGCGCGACTGCCGGCGAAGTCCAGGCGCAACGCGAACGAAAAAGCCGCGGGCCATGCCTTGGTGCATCTGCTCGCCGACGCCGTCTGGCGTTTTTTTCGCGCCTACCGAACACCGATTTACGATGCCCTGACGGCGCGCCGCACGCGCGCCTTGCGCGTCGAGCAGCTGGCTTGGGCCGGCGCCGAACTGCTCCCCGGGATCCTGCCGACCCAGGCGGAACTGGCCTACGAAGGCACACGCCTGCAGATGGACAAGGACGGGCTCGAAATCCATCAGGGGCTGTTCTTCGGCCAGCTGTTGAGCGACCGGGAAATCGGTCTGCACCTGTGCGCGGCGATGCTGCTGCCGACGACCGCGGCGTTGGAAAACCTGGCGGAGTTCCAGCGCATAGGCAGGCTCGACCTGGGCGCCGTGCGCGTGGAAGCGAAAGGCGACGCCGGCTACCTGTACTTTCACCATCCACGCACCCTAAACGCGGAGGACGACGAGACGCTGTCGCCGCAGGAGACGGCCTGCGATCTGATCCTGCTGCATCCGCGCCTGCGCATGGGCGTGCTGCGCGGCGAGCCGGTGGCGCATCCGAAATACCAGGGCAGGCGCATTTTCTCGGCGGGGATCAACCTGACGCGGATCTACCAGGGCAAGCAGAGCTATCTGTTCTACCTCATGCGCGACATGGGGCTGCTGAACAAACTGTTCCGCGGACTCGCCGCGGCGGATCAGGCCGGCCGGCTGGACCTGCGCCCGGAAGAGCCCGAGCAGACGCTGGAGAAGCCCTGGCTCGCGGTGGTCGACGGCTTCGCCATCGGCGGAGGCTGCCAGACCCTGCTGGTGGTGGATTACGTGATCGCGGAAGCGGGGGCGTATTTCAATTTGCCGGCGCGCAAGGAGGGCATCATTCCCGGCTGCGCCAATCTGCGCCTGCCCCGTTTCATGGGCGAGCGCATGGCGCGCCAGGCGATCATGTTCGACAGGACCTTCCGCGTCGACGACGCCGAGGCGCGCACGCTGGTGAACGAAGTCTTTCCGCGCGAGCGCCTGGATGAGGCGGTGGAAGCCTGCGTGGCGAACGCCGTTGGCTCGGGCATGATCAGCGCCGGCGGGAACCGCAAGGCGATCCGGATTCAGACCGAGCCGCTCGATACCTTTCGCAGGTACATGGCCACCTATGCCTACGAGCAGGCGTTTTGCCACCTGAGCGAGCAGCTGGTGCACAATCTCGAGCGGCACTGGAATGCCAGGGAACGCAAACTCTGAGCCGGGCCCGGCTGCGTTCGGGCTATCTTACCGGGGAGACATATCCATGAAAACCATCATCGCTTTGTTAGCGGCCGCTGTGCTTGCCGGCTGCGGCGTGGAGACCGCGAGCACCGCCGCGACTGCGGCTGCGGTCAAGAAGCAGGAAATCGAGCAGGGCAGCAAGAACATGGAACAGATGCAGCAGGACATCGGCAAGGCGATGGAACAGACGCAGCAGGCCGCGCAGCGCGCGGAAGACACGGCGAAATAGCCGTGTGCCCCGCCGTCACGGTGTTGGGCCCGAATACCACCACCCGCGGGCACGGAAATTTGGGAGTAGTTCGATCCTGCCGCGGAGGCGGCTGCTAAGATGAGCCGATCAAATTATTTCAGGACGCCGCCATGAGCTTTCCCACGCAAATCCTTCCCGGCCACCACCGGCATTGCGATGATCTGTTCGCCGCCGCCGAAGATGCCGCCTTGCGCGGCGATTGGGCCGCCGCCGTGCCCGCGTTCGAGCACTTCAACGCGCAGATGATCGCGCACTTCGACGCGGAGGAAAGCCTGCTGTTTCCGGCGTTCGAAGCAGTCACCGGCATGAGCATGGGGCCGACCAGGATGATGCGCCACGAGCACGACCAGATGCGCGGTTTGCTTGCGCAGCTCGCCACCGCCTGCGACGGACGCGACAGCGAAGGCTATGGTGGCGCAGCCGAGACGCTGCTGATGCTGATGCAGCAGCACAACATGAAGGAAGAGAGCATCCTCTATCCGATGTGCGACCAGTCTCTCGGCGACGAAGCGGAACGCTTGGGCGCGAAAATCGGCGCCATGCTCGAAAAAGGCGATGCCTAGCCCGCGCATTATCGACGGACGCGGCATGGAGCCGCCGGAGCCGCTGGAACGGGTGCTGGCCGAACTCCCCAAGCTCGCGCAGGACGAGGAGCTGCTGCTGCTGGTGCGCTGCGAGCCGCTGCCGCTGTATGCGATACTCGCCAAGAACGGATTCGGCTACAGCTCGAAACTGCAAGCCGACGGCAGCAACGAAGTCCGCATCAGCAAGATTCAGTCGCGCACTTGATGCGGCCCACGCAGCCCGCACTGTCGTTCGAGCAGGCACCGCCGATTTCGGTGCCTTACCGGTTTTTTCTGACGGCGCCGCTGTTCGGCGCAGTCGCCGGGCTGATCCTCGCCGTGCTCGGACCGGAAACGCTGCAGTCGCGTTGGTCGCCCGGGGCGCTGGCGATGACCCACCTGATCGTGGTCGATTTTATGCTGCAGGCGATGTGCGGCTCGCTGTTGCAATTCGTGGCGGTGGTGGCCGGCGCCAACATCTGGCGGCCGCGCCTGGTGGCGGCGGTGGTGCACCCGATGATCACCGCGGGGGCGATTTTCCTCGCCTCGGCGTTTTTGTTCGGGCAGCAGGCGCTGTTCGTCGCTGCCGCGGCGGTGTTCGTCGTTGCGCTGGGTTTCTTTCTCACTGTAATGTTCGTCGCGCTCCTGCGCACCCCGGCACGCGGCATGAGCATCCACGTGCTGCGCGTGGCGGTGTTCGGCCTGCTGGTGACGGTGATCCTCGGCGCGACGCTCGCGCTCACGCTCGGGCTGGGTGATCACCTGCAGTCCGACTGGTCGCTGCTGGCGCTGATCAACGTCCATGTCGCCTGGGGGTTGGGCGGTTGGGCGCTGATGCTGGTGATCGGGGTGTCCTATCTGGTGGTGCCGATGTTCCAGCTGACGCCGTCGTATCCGGCCTGGCTGATGCGCTTTCTGCCGGCCGCCCTGTTTGTCGCGCTGTGCCTCTGGTCGCTGCAGCTCTTCGCCCCGGATGCGACGTCGCAGAAGTGGCAGGCCATCGTCGGCCTCGCCGGGGCGGCGCTGGGCGCGCTGTATGCCGTCACCACGCTCCGGCTGCAGGCGCAGCGCAAGCGCCGCCAGGTGGATCCCACCTTCATCTTCTGGCGCGTGGCGATGCTCTCGCTCGTCGCCTTTGCGCTGTCCTGGTTGGTTCTTGAAGTATTGCCCGGTCTCGGTGCCGATCTGCGCGCGCCGCTGTGGCTGGGCGTTCTGGTGATTCCCGGCCTGTTCCTTTCGGTGATCACCGGCATGCTGTACAAGATCATGCCCTTCCTCAACTGGCTGCACCTGCAGCAGCAGGGCGGCACGGTCGTGACGTCGCCGAACATGAAGCAGATGATCCCGGAGCGGGCCATGCGCGGCCAGATGCGGCTGCATATCACCGCGCTGGGATTGCTGCTCGGCGCCGTGCTGTGGCCGGCGCTGGCGATTCCGGCGGGGCTCGCATTCACCGCGTCCTGCCTCTGGCTCGAATGGAACCTGATCGGCGCCGCGCGCGTGTACAAGCGGCATCGCGACCGGATCCGTGCCGGCATCGGCACCGGCGCGTGAAGCCGGTTGCCGCGGCCCGCGGCAAACGCAAGCCGCCGCGGGCCGGCGCCGGGGGCGCTGCTAGAACACGATCACCTGCCTGATCGCCTCGCCGCTGGCCAGGCGGTCGAAGCCGAGATTGATCTCGTCGAGCCTGATGCGATGCGTCACCAGCTTGTCGATCGGCAGGCGCCCGGCGAAATACAGCGCAATGTAGCGCGGCAAATCGCGCTGCGGCACCGCGGAGCCGAGGAAGCTGCCTTTGAGCGTGCGCTCCTCGACCACCAGGTTGACCGCGGGCACGTTCAACATGGCGCTGGGCGGCGGCAGGCTGACGGTGACCGTGGTGCCGCCGGGACGGGTGATCCTGTAGGCGGTCTCCAACGCGACGACCGTGCTCGCCGCTTCGATCGCGACGTCCACGCCGTTCTTGGTCGCCGCCTTGACCTTCGCCACCAGGTCCGGATCGTCGGCGCGAAACGTGTGCGTCGCGCCGAGCGAGCGCGCGAATTCCAGCTTCGAATCGAGCTTGTCGATGGCGACGATCTGGCGCGCGCCCGCCGCCAGCGCGCCCAGCAGCGCGGACAGGCCGACGCCGCCCAGGCCCACGATGGCCGCCGAGCAGCCCAGCTTCATCTGTCCGCAGTTGATCGCCGCGCCGACGCCGGTGAGCACGGCGCAGCCGAATAGCGCGCCGATGTCGAGCGGCAGTTCGGGGTCGATTTTGACGAGCGACCCGCGCGCCAGCACCGCATATTCGGCGAAGCAGGAAACGCCGGCCTGGTGGTTGAGCAGGCTCTTGTCCGTGCGATGCAGGCGGCGGTGGCCGCCCAAGAGCGTGCCGGCGGCGCCGGCGACGAAACCCGGCTCGCACAGCGCCGGCCGGCCCTCTCTGCAGGGCAGGCAATGGCCGCAATTGGGCGCGAACACCAGCGCCACATGGTCGCCGCGCTGCAAACCCACGACACCGGGCCCGAGTTCCTCCACCACGCCGGAGGCTTCGTGGCCCAGCACCATGGGCATCACCCGCGGCCGGTCGCCGTTGATGACGGAGAGATCCGAGTGGCACAGCCCGGCCGCGGCCATTTTCACCAGCACCTCGCCCGGGCCGGGTGCGTCCAGCTCGATGGTTTCGACGCTGATCGGCTTGGTCTTCGCATACGGTTGCGGTATTTGCATCTGGTTGAGCACGGCGGCGCGCATTTTCATGTTCTTCTCCGAGAAGTAATGGTGAGTGTCTTGACGCGCAAACATAGCACAGCTGCTGCCGGTTCGGGCGGCCCTTGCCGCGCTGCCGATCTTTCGGGACGAGAGGAGACGAGAGGAGAGTTGATCGATCAACGCCAAAAGGCTATCATTTCGCTACCGTTTGCATAGTTGCGAGGATGTCATGCCAGGCCTATTGATCAAAGATTTCCCAGCGGAATTGCATCGCAGGCTTAGAGACGAAGCCGCACGCAACCATCGCTCCATGACGCGGCAGGCCTTGGCATTGCTGGAACAGGCGTTGGCCTCTCCTGCAAGGGATGCCGCCGACCTGCTGCCCGATCCGCTCAAACCGGCAAAGCCGGTCACGCCCGGCGATGTCGTCGCGGTCATCCGCAAGAGGCGTGATTCGGATAAAACACGTCTGTCACGATGATCGTCGTTGACGCAAATATCCTGATCTACTCCTTGATCAAATGCGAGCAATCACCGCTCGTCCAGAAGCTGCGCGGAAAAGATGCCGATTGGCGCACCACGGCGCTGTGCCTGCATGAAACGCTGAACGTGCTCGCAACCTATCAGCGGCGCGAGGTACTGACGCTCGCGCAGTGCCGGGTCCTGTTGGGCCACGCCGAGCGCTTTATCGAAGTGGCGCAATGCGAAGTGGAGATGGAAGCGGCGCTGGCGGCGGCGGCGGAATGCGCCATCACCGGCTACGATGCGCAATACGTCGCGCTGGCGCGAAGCTTGAATGCCCCGTTGATTACGGAAGATCGCAAGCTTCGAAAGGCGGTGCCCGGAATCGCAATTTCCATGCAGGAATTTCTCGCCCGGTAATATCGCGTGTGGCGATGCCGGCTGGGGTCCCGTTCCAGGTCAGCGCGCAGGCCATGGCCGGCAGGTTCCGCCTGACACCTGGTAGCTGTGATCAATGCGCCAAGTGCCGCAGCAGCAGTTGCAGCGCCGCTGCACTGAACGCGCGCATGTTCGCCACCCGGTCGGTGGCGCCGGTTTCGAGGGTGATGACTTCCTCCGCCATGCCGGCGATGGCGATGCAGCTGTGTCCCGCGCCGTCGCCGAGAAAGTACGCCGAGGCGCCCGGCACCGCGAGCAGCGCGGCCGCGATCAGGCCGCCCGCCGAGGACTCCGCGACCACGATGGTCTCGCGGCGCGCCCTGAGCAGGATTGCCACCTGTTCGGCCAGCGGCAACAGCGTCTGCATCGCTCAAGCTCCAGCCAGCTTGAATTCGAGATGATGCTTCACCGCCGGCCATTCCTGCGCGATGATCGAGAACACCACGGTATCGCGCACGCTGCCGTTGGCGTAGTGCTGGTGGTTGCGCAATATGCCGTCCTGTTTCGCCCCCAGGCGCTCGATCGCGCGGCGGCTGGCGTAATTGAAATAGCCGGTGCGGAATTCGACCGAGATGCAATCGAGCGTCTCGAACGCATGGCGGAGCAGCAGCAGCTTGCATTCGGTATTGAGCGGCGTGCGCTGCACCGACCTGGCGTACCAGGTGGAGCCGATTTCGACGCGGCGGTTCTTGGCGTCGATGTTCATGTACGTGGTCATGCCGGCGATCTTGCCGCTGGCCAGGCTGCGCACCGCGAACGGCAGCATGGAGCCGGATTGTTGCAGACCCAGCCTGCGTTCTATTTCGGCGCGCATGCCTTCGGGCGCCGGAATCGCGGTGTACCAGAGCGTCCACAGCTCGCCGTCGCGCACGGCCTCGGCCAGGCCGTCGCGATGTTCAAAAGCCAGCGGTTCCAGCACCGCGTGGCGGCCGCCGAGCGTAATCGGATCGGTGAATGCAGTCATGGTGATTTCCGTGATCGAGGTAGATGCGCGAAATCGAGCAGCGATGCTATTCTACATGCCCGCACGCCGTGAGCCGAGGAGCGAAGCACATGAATCAGCAGGACATCCACGCCGCCGCAGCCATCCTGTGGCGGCACTGGCAGCAATCGACCCGCTTGGACGAACTGCCCGCGCATTGCCGTCCGGGAACGCGCGCAGAGGGCTATGCGATCCAGGCTGAAATCGCGAAGCTGTCCGGCCAGAATATCGTCGGCTGGAAGATCGCCGCCACCAGCACGGCGGGGCAGCGGCACATCCGCGTGGACGGGCCGATGGCAGGCTGCCTGCTCGCGGCGCGCGCGCGGGAGGGCGGCGCGCGCATCTCCCTCGCTGGAAACAACATGAAAGTCGCTGAAGCCGAATTCGCCTTCCGCATGGGCAGCGACTTGCCCAAGCGTGCCCAACGCTACGGCGTCGAGGAAGTGCTGGCCGCCGTCGCCACGCTGCATCCGGCAATCGAGGTGCCGGACTCGCGCTACCAGGACTTCACCCGCGTAGGCGCGGCGCAATTGGTCGCGGACGTGGCCTGCGCCTGCTGGTTCGTGATCGGGCCGGAGGCGCGCGCCGACTGGCGTGTGCGCGACCTGGCGCAGCACGGCGTCAGCGCCTATCGCAACGGCGCGCTCGCCGGGCGGGGCTCGGGCGCGAATGTGCTCGGCGACCCGCGAGTCGCGCTCGCCTGGATCGCGAACGAGTTGTGCACATATGGCGAGGGCTTGCGCGCCGGCGAGGTAGTGATCACCGGTACCTGTCTCACGCCGCTGCCGGTGTCGGCGGGGAATAGCATCAAGTGCGACTTCGGCGAGCTCGGTGCGCTCGACGTGGGGTTTAGCTGAGCGCCGCAGCAATCCTGAAACCCATGTCGCTATTGGTTCTCACGCGCGCTACGAGTGCGCTTCCTGGTAATCGAGGATTTCCTCGAGCTGGTGCAGCACTTCGTCGCTGATGCGATGCTCGCGCCAGATGCCAATCAGGGCTGCGCGTTCGGCTTTGATCGCGGCGTTGCGCAGGCTGTTGGCCAGGTCCGAGCCGCCGAGGGTCTGCGCGGCGCTCGATCCGGCGAGGGTGATCTTCTCGGCGAACTCGGCGCGGATGCGCGCCGAGACGGATTTGGCGATGTGGCGCTCCTTCGCCGCGGCATCGATGGCCGCGAACGCTGCCGCAGCCATCGCCTCGCGCGCTATGCGCAGCTCCTCCTCGTGGCCCCAGTCGTGGCCTACGTGCAGCCTGCGGATTAGCGGGCCGAGCGACAGCCCCTGCACCACCAGGGTTACCGCGATCACCACGAAGGTGAGGAAGATGATTAGGTCGCGGTGCGGGAAGGGTGTGCCGTTCCTCAGCACGAGCGGCAGCGCGAGCGCCGCGGCGAGCGAGACGATGCCGCGCATGCCGCACCAGCTCATAATGAACAGTTCCGCCTCGGGCGGCGACGGATTGCGCTTGCGGTAGCCGGCGCTCGCCAGTCGTGGCAGCCAGGTCGACGGATAGATCCAGGCGAAGCGCACGGCGATGGCTACCGCGCTCACCAGTGTCCCGTACATGGCGAGCTGGGCCGCGCTGTAGCCCGACAGGCGCTCGACCATGCCAGAAAGCTGCAAACCGATGAGGATAAAAATCAGACTGTTCAGCAGAAACACTAGGATGTTCCACATCGAACGCGCCAGGATGCGCATCTCGGCCGAAACGATTTCGGGCGCATAGCGCCCGCGCAACACCCCGGCCGCTACCACCGCGAGCACGCCGGAGAGGTGGACGGACTCGGCCAGGATGTAGGCGACGTAGGGCACGGCGAGCGTGGTCAGCACCTCAATGAAAGGATCGCCTAGGCGCTTGTGCACGAACACGAAAACAAGGCCGAGCACGATGCCGCAGGCGATCCCGCCCAAGGACACCAGCGCGAACTGCGTGGTCGCCTGCGCCAGGGAGAAGGTGCCGGTGAGCGTGGCGGCAACGGCGAACTTGTACAGCACCAGGCCGGAAGCGTCGTTGACCAGGCTCTCTCCTTCGAGCACCGTGATCACGCGCCGCGGAATCGACAACCGCGACAGAATGGCGGTGGCGGCCACCGCGTCGGGCGGCGAGACGATCGCGCCAAGCACGAATGCCGCGGCCCAGGGTATGTCGGGGATCAGGAACTTCAGCGCCGCGCCCACGGCGAGCGTGGTCGCGATCACCAGGCCAATAGCGAGCGCCCCGATCGGGCGGATGTTGACCTTGAAGTCGCGCCAGGAAGTGAGCAGCGCCGCCTGGTACAGGATCGGCGGCAGCACCAGCGCCAGGAGGAACTGCGGGTCGAAGGGAAATTCGGGCAGGCGCGGCACGAAGCCGAGCGCCCCGCCGCCGAGCACCAGCGCGATCGGGTAGGGAAAATTGAAGTGCCGCGCGATCCAGCCGAGCGCGACCGAACACAGCAGCAAGAACAGTATGAGTTGCAGCAGCTCCATGGCGCCCCGG
>Ga0172373_10002045_pt1 | contig 31568 bp, 45 predicted proteins | sample Lak10m_2_FD_114546 | JGI IMG/M metagenome (GOLD analysis project Ga0172373, IMG submission 114546) | Freshwater microbial communities from Kabuno Bay, South-Kivu, Congo - kab_092012_10m | ecosystem: Environmental > Aquatic > Freshwater > Lake | place: Democratic Republic of the Congo...
GTCGCTCCATGAACTGATACTTTAGGTTTCTGTCAGTCATGATTCTTCCTTTGCATGGTGTCTGCCTGCGAACGTGACACTCGAAAGTGCAACGCCGCTGCTGAACATCGTGCCACGGCTACGCTTCGAGAGCGAGCGCGTCACGTCCTACCCGGCGGGCACCGAGTGATGCCCGCCGGGATCGGCTCAGATCACCACGTTGTCGGCGTCAGGGAGCATGCCTTCGGCTGCGCCGTTGGCATCGCTGGCATCCGACTTCTTGCGACCGGGGCGCCCGGGAGGACGACCGCGCTTCGCAAGCTTCTTTTCTGGTCCTCGCATCACGATCTTGAGCACCCCCAGAAGGATCGCGTACTCAGCGCGCTCTTCCGGCGATGTCTCACCCCAATCACGCAGCGCAAGGCTTTTCTTGCTGGCAGCATCCGTCACGTCGCCCTTGGAAAAGCCTTTGCTACGCAGAAACTCGGTGTACCGCTCGTGAAGCCACGCAGGCATCACGTCCGGGTTCCGGGTCGCGAACGAGACAAGGTCTTCTACCGCATCGAAGATGACGCCCGACGGCTCACCGTGCGTCAAAAACGTGGGCTTCTTGGCAACGGACCCCACGGTGGAGATCATCTGCCAGACGGACTCTGCGATTGTCTTGTTGTTCCATTCGTTCACTTTGATGGTTCCTTTCTTGTAGAGCGCTCAGGCCTTGGGCGCGAGCGAATACTTCGTGCCGCGCGTCTTGCCGCGACGGATCAGCTTCTTCTGCTCGAAAAGACGAGCCACGATGCGACGAACCGCGTCCGGACGCGCCTTCAGAGCTTCAGTGATCTCCTCAACGCGCGACGACGGCGTCGCTTCGAGGAAAACCATCAGCTTTCCCTCAAGCTCCTCGTCGCCTTGCTCGACCGCAGCGCTCTTCGGAGCCTTGGTCGCCTTCGCAGCCTTCGCCTTCTTGGCCTTCTTGCCCTTCTTTGCAGGCTTGCTGCTCGCAGGAGCACCCGCGAGCGGACCGCCGCCCGTCAGAACCGAAGCGGCCTGCGATACCGGCGTTGTCAGCGCGCGACCAACGAGCCCCTCAGTCGCCGCGCGGATGTGCTCCTGCAACGCCTGCTTCAAGAGACGCTCGATTGACTCGACAAAGGCGCCCGACAAGTCGTTCACGCGCTGCGTGAGGTCAAACGGCGGCTTCTGGACGGGGTTCGAGACAACCTTCGGCCCCTTGGCATTCTTCTTCGTCATGTGAGTCCTCCTAAACGAGCGCAGAAACGCTCACGTCATTGAATACTGCTTGATTGTGCTTGGCGAGAATATTGAGCGGCCCGCTCGTTCCAGCCAACGCACCTGTAACACAGTGAATCGGCGTGTCTACCCCTGGGCAGCAAATATTTCTCAATACGGGGCAGAATATTCGACCGGATTGCGCGGATTGCTGCCCAGGTTCGAAAGAAACAGCAGGAATGCGACCATCACGATCGTCATGCTGAGGATTGCAGCGAGCACCATCGCACCGAGAGTGCAGCCCATGACCCTCGCTATCGCAACGTCGTTTTTGGTCGTTTCCCCGGGCTGCTCCTGCCTGCTCGGTTCCATCAATACGGCCCAACGCCGCCGTCGGGCTGCCACTCAACAGGGATCGGACGTCCGTCGCCCCAGATGCGCGCGGGCTGAGTCTTCAATCCGAGCACCGGGACGGCGTACGCGAGCACAACTTCCTGCCAGAGCGCCTGCCCCGGATCGCTGCGGCGGGTCGCGCTCGACTGGCGGTGCGCCCAGATGAACTCGATCGGCATCCCCTCACTCCGACCCTTTTCTACTGCGTAACGCACCGAGTCGCGCGCGGCGTTGATCAGGCGCGACGACGGCATCACGCACCCCGGACTGACGAGCCCCGGATAGACGCCCTCGCACTCAATGCCGAGCGACTCCTCGTTTGCGGTGTTGGCCTGATACACGTACCAGTTCAGCGGATTCGGCTGCACGCCGTGGCCGCATTGGATGTCAGCGCCCTTGCCATCGAAGGCAATCAGATGGCAGGCCACGTTCAGCGAGCGATTGTGCAACGCTGCGTGCCGATCTCCCAGAGCAGCGGTCACCTGCTGGCTCGACACGCCGTACCAAACTCCTGTCTGGTGCATCATGATGCCCCGCACCACGCTGGGTTGCCTGACGACGACCTTGCCGTTGGACATCTTGAACTTCGTGGAATCGGCGGGCGGGTTCGTCTGTTTGGACGTCAGGTCTACGATCTTCGACGGGTCTTGCATGAGTGCCTCCACGACAGCCGGGGGCACCTCAGGCGCCCAAAGCAGCTGCGAGTCGCCAGCATACTTCTGAAGCGCGGTCCACGTCTCGTCCCCAAGCACCCCATCCGCGCCGTACTTCGGCAGCGGGTATCCGGCAGCGATCAGCCGCTGCTGCAAGTCTTTCACCTGTGATCCACGATCTCCGTATCGCATTGCGTTCCTCCGGTTTCACTCTTTGTCGGTAGGCTTCTTGTCATCTGGCGGCGGGTAGGGCGTCACCCACCCGAAGAGGCGGCAGATCCAATCAAGGATGCCACTCACCATCGCGAACGCGATGTAGAACGGAAACATCAAGACGTCCGGCGCGAGAACCGCGAGCAGGATGATGAGCAAGCCGAACGCGCTGATCACTTCTCGTCCTTTCCGCCAAGGAGTAGCGGACGCTGCGCCTCGATCAACCGTGCGACCCAGCTAGACACGCTCCGCTGCTCGGCCTCTGCAAGCACGCACGCAAGCGCGTGCGTCCGCTTCGGGAGCCGCGCGAAAAGGACAGGAAGCTCACTCGACGGCTTCCTCTTCTGCTTCTTCTTCTCCACCGCAACCTCCTTGCCGCCTGTGACAAGTTCCAGCGCGCGCTCTTGCGCCTTTTCCAGCAAAGCGTGTGCGTAGTCGCTGGATGGCCTGTCGCCCGTGACGTACACATGCCACAGCCCGTCCTTTTCGCGGCAGATCGCGGCGTCCTGCCCGAACGTGTACCATCCCGGCTCGCGCATCGTCCACTTGTCGGCGGTGGCCTTTTTCGTCCCGTATTGCGAGAGCGCCCGACGTCGTTTGGCAGCGCGGCGGTCGCGCAATTCCATGCCGCGCGAGCAGCGCAGGCACACACGCACTTTGCGGAAGTTCGCCGGGATGCGCAGCGCAGGGTCGCGCTTGGTGCCGCAGAGCGAGAGCACCGCGAGAAACGGGCCGTGCGGCGTTTGGAGGTAGTCTTCGTAGATATGCCCCGTCTCGCTGTCGGCGTGCGGTCGCAGCCACACGGTTTGCATCACGATGTCCACGTCCGCGCTCGGCGCGATGCGGGGCATACGGATTTTCATGGCCTGCGCCTTCGGGCGGGGCACTGAATGTCGTGGCCGAGAGTCGGCATGAGGCAGACGCACGCGCTTTCCCGGTTCGCGGTGTTGCGCTCTTGGCGCAGCTTGCGCACAGCGGCAATCACGTCCTCGATGGTCGCGGGCGGATGGATGGCGTCGGCGGCTTCGTGCCAGATCGTGAGGATGTCGCGCTCGTGCGCAGTGGCAAGCGCGTCGAGCTTTCCGCGCAGAACCTCGATCTGGGCCATCAAGTCGGCGCACGTCTTCTCGCCATACCGCAGGCCGTCGTCCTGCGTGGCGATGCGCTCTTGCAGCCGCTCGACCTCAGCCTGCGCCTCGTCACGCTTGCGGCGCAGGCTCTCAATCGTGTCGGCCATCGCTTCACCATTGCGGAGGGCTGGCGCTCAGCGCCGCCCGCAGCCGCTCGACCTCGGCCCGCGCCTCGTCGCGCTCGGCCTTCAGTTCCGCCACCTGCCTGCGGTGGATCTCCAGCAGCACAAGGATGTCGGAGCGATTGCTCTCGACCAGGAACTCGACGTTGGCCTGAAGCTCGTCCCGCTCCCGGAGCGCCTCACCGTAGACGCGGTCCTTCTCAGCCGCCCGCTCCCACCCGTGCCGTGCCTCCTTCTTGGCCTCCTCAAGCTCCACCCTCAGCGCGTCACACTCGGCGCGCACATTTTCCAGACTCGTCATTCCGCTGTACCCCCTTGCATCGAACGCCCCGCCCTAGCCAACTCGTCCCACTCGTGCTCCAGCAGATGGACTCGGAACGGCTGGTCCCCGCACTCAGCGCACGTCCCCCGGAGCACGCGCATCCCGTCGATCAGCTTGACCAGCCGGTCCCGGTCACGCAGGAACGACTTGACGGCTCCGGCCATGTGCGCCGTCCCGCTGCGCAGCACGACCAGCTGGGCACGCGCCTCCGACAGGTTCGCCCGCAGCTGCACGACCTCCTCTCGGAGCCGCTCGTGCTCGTCCCCGTACTGCGTGCCCACGCCGTTCCGGGCCGCGAGCACCATCCCTTGCAGCTTGTATAGGTACGGGTGGCCAAGCTCATGAGGGTCCTTGGACGGGTGCGGCGCATCCATGACCGCCCCCGCGAGAGCCTCATATAGCTGTCGAAGTTCCTCGGCGCGCGCGTACTCGCGCTCCCTGCGCTCCAGCGCCTCGCTCAGTTCCTGCTGCAAACGCCGCCTCTCGTCACTCTCGAAGCTCACCATGACCCCCTCCTGCGCTGCGAACTGCTGTCAGACAATCCGTTTGTGATAAGAACTATTATCCGACTCTAGGGTGGCGTCAAGGGAGTGATAGCAACTTTCACAAGAATCACGCAAGAGGGGGGGTCGCATGGGGGTCCACTGCGCGAGAGTTCCCAGACCTTCGCGGCCCCATGTACAAAGGCAGGGGGTTCGATGTAGGCTTACGCCGATCCGCAACGGCTACCCCACCGAGAAGCCCGTGCCGCTCCTGGGCAGTGGCTCGGCGGGTGTGGCCGCTATCGGACTCAGCCGTGCTTTCAGGGGTGCGACGTGTTACCGCGGAGCGTCCTGCTCGCGACGTCTCCGCCGCCGTACCGTCCCGACGCAGTCTCGCAGATGCCGCTGTCGTCCATGTGCACAGCGATCCTGACCATCTCTTCCGGCTTTACGGCGTCCTCCCGTAGAACGTCACCTCGTAGCGCACACCCGCAGGGCAGCTCCAGAGCCCGACGCCGTCGTCGTAGCCGTAGGCGTAAACCTGCGGGCAAAGCCGATGCACGACGTCCGTATAACCTGTCGAGGCGACCGGCCCTGCTCGGCACTCCTCGGGCGACACCGGAGGTGTTGGGCAACAGTAGTCCTGCGCCTGCTCCGCAGTCGGGGCGAAGGTCGGAGCGTTGCCGCGCTGCGAGAACGTGAGCCGCCCGCAGTCCGAGTAGCATCCTGCTCCCCCGGCCACGAGGCTCAGGTTCGCGAGGTCAGGATAGACACCTCCGCTCGACAAGTCCTCGCTCGTTGGGCAGGCCGAGAGAGCGAGCGCGGAGCAATCGATCGCTCCTCCCATCGGCCCGCTTGGACAGTCTCCGATGACGCGAACCGCGAATGGAAGCGTGAAGCCATCAACGAGACTCGTGTCCCAAGAGTCGGTTGCCGGGAGCCGAGCCATCGTGGGGCTAGAGGGATTGACCTGACACGTCTCAGCGAGAACACCGGGGAGACACCCAAAGGTGCCCTCAAACTTGCTGTCGATCGGAGGAGCGCAACCCTCGGAAGGGCAAGTGAAGCCGTCCGCACTCGGACCTCCGCTCTGCCCAATCTCGCAGCCGTTGCCAGTGTCGTCGCACCCGAGGCCAGGCCAGAAGCGTGTCCCTGCGAGGCCACCAGCGGGGATCGCGTAATCGTGGTGATCGCCGGGAGCGAGCAAGATCTGATGCGCGTCGGGCAGCGTCCCGCCCGCCTCCGCTCCGAGCCAGAAGATCCACATCGGCTCGGTTGAGCCGTTGACGATCCGAAGCCTCGACGGCGCTCCTGCGTCCGTTGCAGGGACGGGCGAAGGAGAAGGGCATCCATAGAGCCCGAAGACGAGCACCAGAGCGAAGAGGACGCAGCGGCTCATTGGCTCACCGCTCCGGGCGCCGCGTCGCAGCAGACCGCCGTTCCTGGCGATCTGCGGAATCATCTCGATGAGCGGGCCGACCGTACATTCTGCCCATCGAACTGTGTTGGCTCGCATACCGCGCAAGGTGCGCGATCGGGAGCTAAGTGTTCTTGAACTGCTCATCTTTGGGCTCCTTCTATTTCTGATCAGCAGTTTTTTACACGCGCGGGCCTTGAGGGTCAAGTGTACAACCGGGAACCCCGGTGTAGACTTGAGCCATGGGATTCCTACGTCTTTCCTTCGGTGCCACCCTCGCCCTCTGTGCCCTGATCGTCGGGGCGGGGATCGCCCTGACCGCACTCAGCGGCTCGGGGCAGTCGGAGATCTCCATTCTCGGGGCCAAGGTTACGACCGCCAACGCCGGAGTCGCAGCCATCGTGGTCGGGGCAGCTCTCTGTGCTCTAGCCATCCGTCGGCACCTGGACAGCTACGACAAGCTGCCCTCGGCTGCACGGGCAGCAGACCTGAAGGCACGGCGTCGGCGTCGTGCGATCACGATCACCATCGCCATCAGCGCAATCCCGGTCGCGCTGACCATGAGCGTCATGCACCTCGGAGGCTCGTCCGGTGACAGCGCCGCGCCACCGGGCTCTGACGTGCATCTGGTCACAACGGACCCGGATCACCTGCCTGATGCCGATGCCGGTGTACCAGCGATGCATCTTGATACAACTGCGTGGGCTGCGCAGCGACGCCTGATAGACGGAGGCACGCCAGACATGGCGCACCTACGGGAGATGCTGCGTAGGCTGGCGCAATAGCCAACTCGCCACCCACACAGCAGTCTGCTACACTCGGCGGATGGTCACTTGCCGCACCTCCCGTCGCACCTCCCGTCGCACCGGGCGTGGCCTGCACACAAACCCGCGACCGATCCGAGTCGACACAGGGCTCGTAGGCGAACTCATGCGCGAGCTGCCTGGCGCCGTAGAACAGCTCCATGCGGAGCCCGGACCGTTTCATTCCAAACTCGGTCGGGTACTTGCCCATCGAAAAGCGACACTGTCTGACGTTCGGGGCCTGCGCAAGACAATCGGCATCTACCTGATTGCAACAGACCATTTTCGAGGACTTGTCCTACCAGGCGACAAAAGAATTCCTGGAGACTATGGCAGAAAAGCAGGTAAGTACACCGACTTCAATGTACGAAGCAAAAAGAAGCAAGCCCGTTTACGGGCTAGGTTTCGAGGACTTTCCAATGAATTGAATGAATTGGATGGAATTGTGCTGGTGGGCGTTCCACTGTTTCCCTTTGCACTCGACGGCGGGTCCTCGCTGCCAGAGGGAATCGGCAGAATAGCAGCCACGCTATCTCACGAACTTACGCACGCCCTTGACTTCAAGCCAATCGAAAAGCCCAGCAAAAGTGAAAAGCATCAAGTCGACGCAAAGCCCCACGGCATCAAGAGGAAGCGAAAAAAACGCTCACGCGAAAAGCCTAAAGACGAGTCAGAAATCGAGAAGCAAGTCGAGAAAGCGCGAGCTGAGCAAATGGCTGCGCGATTTCTCGGAAAAACAAAATATTACAACGAGCCAAGGGAAGTCCGCGCGCACGTTCATAACGTATTGAATGAAATTCGCGACTTCATAGATTCTGATGTCCGATTTGCCCGGTTCGCGCGCGGATCTGAGTCTGGGATGCTTTCGTTTTTTATTTCTTCGGCACTTGATGTTAGTCCCCGATGGCGCACTATGGAAAAGTACCTGACGCCTCACAACCGCAAGAGAATGATGCAGATGATCGTCACCGCCCTCGAAGACGAAGGCATCATTAAGATCGACTAGACCGAAAGACAACGGAGCGTCTCATGCCTGCTCGCCGCACGTCCCACCGCATCGCTCGCCGTACGTCTCGCAACCTGCTCAACAATCCTCGGCCGATACCGGTAAGCCGATCCGACGCCGAAACACTGCTGATCCGTCTTCAACGAAAGATCGCAGGAATTCCTGAAACGGGCCCAAGATCTATTTACCCAGACGGGACGATCGTCTACGCAGACCACATCTCCTTCACCGACGTGCTAGGAAACCCGCGCAAGATTTATGTGCAGTTCATCGCAATGGACCCGAGGTTCCCGCTCAAGATGCCAGACGACTATGGGTTTCGCGGAGGAGGCCAAGCCAACTTTGTGGACTTTCGCGATCCCCAAAACCGCGGGCTAAACCCCAAACTGGTTGCCCTCGCGGGCGACGCAGACGGAGCGATCTCTGTCGGAGTACCCACGAAGTCAGTACGAAGCAAAGGGTCGCGTCTTCTTGAACTGACAGGGGCAAACCTGAATCTGGTACGATCAATTCTTTTGCATGAAATGACGCATGCTTATGACATTCAAATCAGGCACACTATCGAAGACCAAGCAGTAACCTGGGACGAGATGGAAAGACACGGAGGATACCAAGGGGCCAAGGATTTCAAGTACCTAAATCGACCCTATGAAATTCGCGCTTTTACCCAAAACATTCTTGAAACCACAGTACCTCGGATCTATGAAATCGTAGCGTTTTTGAAGAAACTTGATATTTCCTCGGATGGACATGTAACAAAAATTATTATGCTGGCGCTTTCGGAGAATAGAGAGTGGCGCCGCATGGAACAAAAGCTGACCCAAGAAAACCTCAAGAAACTTCTCCAGCTTATTGTCGGGGCGATCCAGGACTATGGTGTCTTCGACCAAAACCAAGTGCGCGGCGCCAAGTCAGGGCCTTCGATGATGACGTACGGAAGCGACGAAGAAGACGTACCGTGATTTGACCCCCGCGGCACGCTCACCATGAGGGCGTGCGCCTCCGGTTTGGCTGCATGGACTGACCAGCGATCATCATCATGAGCTGCATCGGGTCCATCCGCTCGCCTGAGTAGACCATGACAGTCTCCCACGTGTCTCCGCCGTACTCCGTCGGTGGCATCGGCAGGGCGTCTATGACGACCTTGTAGCCGTAGGATCGCACACGGGCGATGGCGTTTGCAAAGATGCGCCGCGTCTTGGAGTTCACGGACGTGACGACGATGTCTCCCGTCGCGATGGACTCTTCGAGCGTAGTGACCCAGCTGCGTAGGGTCTCCACCTCCTTCTTGGTGATCTTCCGGAGAGGCGAGATCATCGCCAACAAGAAGACAAAGTGCCTGTCCGTGCCCGGCAACTGCTTGCGCACGTACCTGACGATCGTGCCACCGCTCGACTCCATCGCCTGCACATCTTCCGCGCTCATACCAAGCAGCGCCAGCGTGGACTCCTCACCGGAGACGATGTGCCGCACGAACCTGGGCTTGTACTGCTGCCTCAGGAGCGCTCTGTACCGCGCGTCTTCCTCAGGAGTGCTGTTCCTGCGTAGCGTGCTGCGATAGATCTCCGCGTTCTCCGCAAGGGGCACCAGCTCCCATTCAAGGATCTGGTCTGGCTCCCACACGACGACGTAGTCGTTCTCTACGCCAGACATGCCGGTCTGCTCGATGGCTGAGTTCTCGACGTAGACTCCGTCGTAGCCCTTCTTCTTGAGCGCCGACACGAGCGCACTTGGCTTGTGCAGACCCGACTCGACCAGCGCGCCGAAGAGATCAAACACCCCGACGACCGGATTGTCGTACTCCGACAGGTCGTCTTCCGTAATCCTCAGCGCCTTCTTGAACCACGCAACCAGCTCTGGATCGTACCCCTCTCCGACGACGACGGGTTTTTCCAGCTTGACGCGTGCCTTGTGCAGAAAAGTCCCAAACTGGATCGCGTCCTTTGGGCTCAACGCAAGGTAGAAGCCTGGCCCGAAGTCCATGCCCTCGGGTTCGTGGAACTGCGTCGGCTTCGCGAACTGCTTAGACGAAGCGTGGTATGCAGTGAACGTGGTCGGTAGCATCATCGGCTCCTGCTAGTCTCGGCTCTTCTGCGTTCTCGGCAAGACGGCGCTGCTCCGCGCCCTTCCGCGCGGCTCGGATCGCAATCATTCCGAGCGTGATCGACGCGGACGCTGCGAGCGAGCCCCAGATCAAGCGCTTGTCGCGTACCCCGGCCACGTACAGGCCAGGGGCGATCAGCAGCGAGCGCCACGCAGTCAGCACGACTGTGCGGCGTAGTCCGCCGGGGCGCCCTCGCACCAGCGCTTCGATCGCGTAGTCAGAAGGCGGGTGGGGCTTGTCCATGCGCGTCAGCGTAGCAGAAAAGCAGAGCGCTTGCCCAGTCGCACAGACTTCTGCTAGTTTGCCTGACATCTGCTGGAGGGCACGTGGAACATTTCTATCAATCGATCGATGGCTGGATGGGCTATGAAGACACCTACCGAGAGGCCGTGCGTATCACGCCCGACGGCGGAACGATCGTCGAGGTCGGCTCGTTCCTCGGAAGATCTGCTGCGTTCATGGCAGTGGAGATCGTCAACAGCGGCAAGAACATCCGGTTCGTATGCATCGATCCCTTTGATGGACACCTTGGCGGCGGGTATTTCGACGCGCGCTGCGCTCTTGAAACGTTCGTCAGAAATATGGAAGAGGGCGGAGTTGGCGGCCTTGTTGAGGTCAGAAAATCGCTTTCTGTAGAATCGTCGGAGCTTTTCCAGGACCGTAGCGTAGACTTTGTGTTCATTGACGCGGCGCATGACTACACAAACGCGCACGCAGATATTCGTGCGTGGCTGCCTAAGGTAAAGCCAGGCGGTGTGATCGCGGGTCACGACTACGGGCGAAAAGAATGGCCCATGGTTCGCGTGGCAGTTCAAGAGACGCTTTCTGCCAACAACGTGCAGACTCGCGCAGATGACGTGTTTTGGTACAAGAACGTAGCGCACGACTTCGGTGAGTGGCTCGCGCGACCAACCGGCGACGCGGAGTATCTGTGCCATATCCCCTACGTGAACCGACCCGACCTCCTCAAAGAAGCCATCGACTCGCTGACCGAAGAAGAGCGGAGCAACAGCTACATCATCGACCAGTCGGTTAATGGGTTTGACTCATCTGGCATGGGCATCGGCCACTACCGCGCCAACCGCAAGGTACAGTTCTCGCAGATGATGAACTTCTCACTCGATGTTTGTCGCTTTGCCGACAAAGAATTCAGCGTATTCATGCACAACGACACGAGCTGCGTGCCTGGCACACTGTCTCGGCTTATTGATCGAGCAAGGCAGGAAAAGCAACGAAGCGCGGACGACTGGTCGGTCCTCTTCACGAAGGACACCATCCGAGGCGGCGTATTCGACTACTTGTGCGCGTTCAATATGCAGATCACCCGCTCGGTTGGCGTGTGGGACGAAACTTTCCCGTGGTACGTAAGCGACCTCGATCTCTACAACAGATTCCTTCGCCTCGGCAAGCGCATCATCCACTGCTCGGACATTGAGGTGCGTCACAAACTGTCGCAGACGATCAATTCAGACCCTGTCATCAAGCGCGCGGCTGTTCGAGAGCACGACTGGGCGCGACAGCATTACATCCACAAGTGGGGAGGTTTCACAGGCAAGGAGAAAAACGAGATCCCCTACAACGGCCGTCCCTAGCGAGCGCACTGACGACCGCACTGGAGACATCTACATGATACCTCGCAAGCTCTGGCAGACCTGGGAGACCCACACGGTTCCGCGCGCCTTGTACCCGTTCGTTCAGTCGTGGCGTCGCATGAACCCAGCATGGGAGCATCGCCTGCGCAGCGACGAGGAACGCCGCGCTGACATGGTTGCGTATGGAGATAAAGATCTAGTAGCGGCCTACGACAAAGTTCCGCTCGGGGCCATGAAAGCAGACATCTGGCGGTACTTGATCGTGTACCAAGAGGGTGGGTTCTACGCGGACCTCGACACCGCGTGCCAGAAGCCGATCGATGCCTGGCTGCCTCCCAACGCGACGTTGGTGGTCGCGCCCGAGCACGGAGGCTACTACGTGGCGCAATGGGCTTTTGCAGCATTGCCGAGGCACCCTGTACTAGCACGCGTGCTCAGCCTGGTCGTCGAGCGCACGCGCGAGCTAAACATCACAGATCGGTTCTCGGTGCTGCATTACACAGGACCGTCCGTATGGACGCACGCTCTCTGCGATCAAGCGCAGATCAAGCAGGCGCCTAATTACGCCGAGCGCCTTACCGAGCGCGGCATCCACGTCTGCACCGACCTTCAGTTCAACGGCGAGTACCTGACGCACAAGTACGCGAGCGACTACCTCGCGAGCGCCCCCGACTACGTGTCGTGGCAAAGGCAAGTCATCGACATGAACGGCGCGAGCAAGTGACGCAAGCTGATCAGTACCCCCCGGTCTTGAACCAGCCAGACCCCTTAAGACAAAAGCTCGTCGCGGGCACCACACGACGTGCCTCGCCGCCACAGTCAGGCTTTGCGCACCGCTTCAACGGCTCTTCCGTGATGCGTTGCTCGACCTCAAAGTGCGACTAGCACGTCACACACTCGTACTCATAGACCGGCATAGTTAGTTGATTTCGCGCGCGTCAATCGCAGCAACTTCCGTGTCGATATCAGTGTCGTGGTCGTGCGGCTCGTTCGAGTGATCTTCGCCACAATCTGCACAGACACCACGCATAGGCTCATCGCTGAGTGCCCATCGCTCTTCGAGGAAGTGGTTTTCGCTGCCCGGGATTGGAGCGAGCTTCACGAATCTCATCGCAGTTCGACGCGATACGGCCATTGTCTGCCCGAGCTTCACGGGGTTCTTGCCTTCGCGGTGCTGCTCGATGATGTAGTCTGCGACGTGGTTGAGCAGACCAGCCGCTGGCTCCATCAAGAAGAGCGGCACGTTGCGGATCTCAAGCTCAGGGCATCCGTACTTCGTCATGCCGTGGGTGTGAATCCAGCCCATCTCGGCGACGCCGGTGCTCACGATGTGGATGTGGATAGAGTCTTCGATGACGTGTTTGTTGTTGGACATGGTTGTTCTCCTACGCCTGCCAATCAGCGACGGCTCTCTTTGCGTCCCGCTTCCTTGCCAAGAAGGTACGTGGCCCAAGCAACAGCACCAACGAGCGCTAGGCTTTTTGCCGTGTACCACCAGACGAAGTATTTAGGATTTTCCTGTATTGCAGAGACAGCGTTCTCTTGCCATCCCGTACCGAGCGCTGAGGGTGCCTTGGAACTCTGGTAGCGTGTGAAACTCATGTGCGCCTCGCGATCCAGCCTATCGACGGCGGCGACGACCGCGACGGCGACGTCGGCCTGCGGGAGGCGTGGGAGACGGGAACAAGAGATCTACTGCGGTCGCGGCGCTCTGGCGCGGAAGCATCGGCCGTAACGGCAGCGACACGGCGGTGACCGCAGTGCGGGGAGGAGCGAACCAAGACTCTGACGAGACCTCTGGAAGCGCGCGTAGCGGACGGTAGTTGCCTGCGTACCCAGTGTGCCTGACCGTCGCTGATGGCGTCGGCATCGCGTAGCTCGCCGCGCTCTCGCGCGACATTGGCGCGACCCGCGCAGTACGTGGCGCCATCGTCTCGGTCGTCCGCTGTGCGAGAGAAGCGAAGGTCGCTCGCGGCGCAGCCTGCTCCGGAGTCGCCGCGCGCCGCACCAGAGCGACCTGAGCTGGGCGCGTCACGCGCGGGACTTGAGCCGCGCCTCGACTGAAAGGCGCTGCACCGAGAGGGCGATGGTAGGACATCTGGCTACTCCTGAGCGAATACTCCGAAGACCTACCATACGGAGCAAGACAAGTCTACGGCTCCCCCTGCCGCGCCTTGCGCGCAGCCGAGATCCGGTAGAGCACAAGGTATCCGAGCAGATCGAGCACAGCGTCCTCGCCAGCCGCGCTGCCGCGCGCGATGCGCGACAGCTTGTCGTCAAGCCGTACAAGAAGCTGCGCGCTCGCGTCCATGTCTCGGCTGAACACGCGCACGGGGTTTAAGGCGGAGTCCCCGTACGCGATGTTCTTCTCGATCAGCATCTCAGCGAGCGCCATGCACTGCTCAAGGATCTCTGTGCCGTTGAGGCACTCCAGAGCGCGTCGCTGTAGCTGGTCGATCTTCTGGCTCACGCAGACCCCTCAGGCCCGCGCTTCGCCTCACGATCCTTCTCGCGGAAGAATCGGATGATCAGCAGCCTGACCCACGAGGAGGCGCTTAAGCCATCGGCCGAGGCCTCTGCCTTGATACGAGCTGACATCTCATCATCGACCGCAAATGATAGGAACTTGCCTTTGGTCTTCTTCTGATCGTCTTCCATTAGTGTGCCTCTCTTGCTGGAATCATTCCGTTCACAGGGATCGCCCTCGGGCGGACAGGAGGGCCGTCCTGACGTGGCCCAAGGAAAACGTTGTGCGTTCGTCCACAGCTAACACGCGCCAGCGGACTGCGCGCAGCGTCGACTGCGCTGCCCCAATGGATCGCTCCACCACGGCACGGATCGCACAGCATCCCAGGCTGCCAAGGCCTGCGACATGGAGCGAGCAACCTCCCGTCGCCCACCGCATCAACCAAGTTCATGATCGACTGAGGAGCCGTTTCCCGAGTGACCCGCCCTGCCCTCACGCGGTTCGCATTTGGCGGCATGTTCTCGCGCACAACCGAAGAGTAGGCCCGTGCGAGCGCGACGATCGGCTTGTTGCGCCACGCAGGCAGCTCCTTCCTCTTGTGTAGAACAGCGATGATCGCCGGGTGATCGGGCACTAGCTGGTAACCAGCTTCGCCCACGAGCATCTTCACCATAACCAACCGCGTCTCTTCGTCCCAGACGTTGGCACGAGCCATCGGCGCAACCGCAAGCGCCATCGACACGACCGCAGCCAACACACAGATCACAGATCTCTTCATTGGTAGACCTCCAGACATCGACCCATCTAGCCCATGCCCAAGCAGCTTGGCAAGTCGAACGTCCGACATTTTGATGGAGATCCCGTAATAGCGACCCCTGACTAACATGTCAAGGGGTCGTTGCTGCGAGGTAATGTTTGAGTAGACGGCAGGCACTGGACTCTGGCCACGGCCTTATGGCAGAGTTGTGGCGCCTGCGAGCGAGGTGAGAGCGCACGCGGGTTGGGCTCCGCCCCCGGTCGTCACACGCCGCTGCCCTCCCCCCACTCCGGACGAGGTGACGACCGGGGGAACCCACTTTGCGCTCCAGGCAGGAGTCGAACCTGCGACCAACGGCTTAGGAAGCCGCTGCTCTATCCTCTGAGCTACTGGAGCCTGCGCTAGCCTTCGCGCGTCAGCTTCATCGCATGGGCGTAGTTGTCAGCGACATACCTCGGTGCCTTGAGTGCAGAGATGCCAAGCGGGACGGCAAGCCGCTCCATGAGCATCTTGCACTCCGCACACAGAGCAAGGCCGTCAGACATAATCAAGATCTGCGCGCGCTCATCGAGCGGAAGTCGCTTCCACAGAAGGGCGGCTCTCCGCTCAAAGCGGTTGACGGTGTGCCACGGGTCGAACGTGCACATGAGCACCTTGCCCGCGACGCGCGGTCTCTCATCGCTGTCCTCATCGTCCACGTGAACCTTGCTCGGTTGCCAGCGAGTGGCAACGCTTGTAGAGCGTGATAACATGACCGAAGAAGCGCTCTCTGGCCATGACTGATCACATCAAAGTGGGGGGCGTCGGACTGGTTCCGGCGACGAACCTGGACGCCCTGCGGCGCTTCGGTCGGGGAGACCCGACGCGACTGCGGATGCACCTGGAGTCGCTCGCCGCGTTCCTGGAGCAGCAGTCAAGCCATACCAAGCGCGCCTACGCCTTTGCGCTCAAGCAGTTCTTCACGCTTCATGACTGGGTCTGCCCAGAAGACGTGAACGTCGCCCACGTTGCGGCGTGGAAGAAGCGCATGAAGACGGAGGGCAAGAGCGACGCGACGATCCAAGCGCGTCTCGCCGCGCTCACGAGTTACTTCAACTTCCTTATGCTTCCGCACGGCGCCACGACCGAGCCCCTCGTGCGCGCGAACCCGGCGATGGCGATCACCCGCGACGACGTACGCGTGACGCCGTTCGGCCGTTCGCACATCCTCGACTGGGACAAGTTCAAGAAGATCCTTGACGCGCTCACGGGCGACGACGCGCGCACGGCTCGCGACCGAGCCATTCTGATCTTTTTCGCCTACACTGGCCGTCGGCGCTCCGAGGTCGCCAACCTGCGCATCGGAGACCTCCACATGGAAGGCGCCGAGCGCTGGTACAAAGCCATGGTCAAGGGGCACAAGGAACAGAAGTTCGAGCTGCCCGCCATCGTGTACGAAGCGCTCGTCACCTACTGGAAGGCAGCCGGTCGCTGGGGAAAGCTGCGCCCTGAGCACGGCGTGTTCAGCGAAGCCAAGCCCAACATCAAGCGCAGGATGCTTGGCATCGGCAAGCACGACCCCCTGAACGACGAGACGCTGCGGCGCATCCTCGTGGACGCTGCCAAGCGAGCAGGCATCAGCAACGACCCGGACGTCCATCCGCACGCGATCCGTCACATGGTTGCTCGCGACATGCTGCGCGCCAAGGTGCCGCTCCAAGACATCCAAGACGCACTCGGTCATGCGTCACCTGCCACCACGCAGATCTATACGAAGCAGATCGGCGGACAGCGCAGTGCCCACGAGGATGCGCTCATCAGCGTGCGCGGTGGAGGCGGAACGACCGCGCCGATTGCTGGCACCGCAAACGAGTAAAGACAGCGCTACCTGCGACGGCTCGTCTTGCGCTTGGCGCGCTTCGAGGTCTTGCGCACCGGAGCACGGCTCGTTCTCTTGGCGTTCTTGCGGAGATCTGGGTTTCGCGAGCTAAACTTACTGTTGTTGAAGAAAGCGCTCTTGATTTGGGTAGGCTTGAACACCGTGTACACCGTTGCCGCCTGAGGAGCGCGGGCTCTTGTTTCGCCGCCCTCATCCAAGATGTTCCTGAAAATGACACCGTCGTAACCGTCGCCCTTGGCGAGCGCTGCAATCTGATACGTCGTGTGTGGTCCGCCGTACTCCGGCGTGCGGATTGCGTTCCATCCGCCACCCTGCGCGTCAACGATCAACGGTTTCTGTATGCTTAACACGACCCGATAGATACCGGAATAACCACTGTTCTCGACGTTTTCTCTTCTTTGTACAGTCAGAAACCTGCCGTCTGCATGCGACGAGTCTGCATAGATGACTGGGTCTGGAGCCGCCGCTGAGTTGCCAACGTAACTATCAGCTACGCTGATGTTATCAGTGAAGAAAAAACCTGTTTGGTGCGGGTCAATTTTTGAAAGGTCAAACTGGGCATGGCCTCCCGTCTTAGTGCCATGGTAAACGATGATTGGTTTGCCCCCCGCGTCCGCCGCTAAACTTTTCTTGAACCATTTCTTGAACTCTGGAGCGCTAAACTGGGCTCCCGGCGTATACCGATCCGCCATTGGTGGAGCGTTCGTCGGCTCTGCTGAGCCTGGCTTCAAAGCGCGATCTCGTCGCCACACCCGAGTTGACACCCCGTCGGAAGTGCTTAGTCCGGCGACTGAAACAAGACCCGGAGGCATCGGCAGGCCGTAGTCGCCAAGATTAATCGCCCCGACCGCCCGCAAGCCATTAGGCAGCGGAAACTTATACTTATTGAGCGACAAGACTCCGTAGACAAACTCAAGAGACTGAGGCAGCGGGAACGGATAGCCCTTCAAGACCAACGAGGACCGCACTTCCCGCACGCTGTCAGGGAGTGGGTGCTTGGCCCTTGTTAGAACGACCGGCTCTGACGCGCCAATCGCCTGCAAATCCGATGGCAGCGGATACTTATAGGTTTGCAATCCATCGATATCTCCGATATATTTCAGGCTTTCTGGAAGCTTTTCTTTGTAAGTCCCTAGGCCCCCGATACCCCCCGCTGCGTACAGATCATGTGGCAATAGGTGCGTGTAGCCTGTAAGCCAAATGACGCTCCCTACGTAAGCCAAAGACTTAGGAAGCGGGTGCTTATACCCCTGCAACCAAAGGCTTCCATCAACTCGGCTTAGTGACACCGGGAGAGCAAACTTATACTCCCTAACGACTAGGTTTCCGCGAACACACTGGAGAAAGCTTGGAAGAGGAGCGAGATAGCCATCGACATACAACTCCCTCCGCCAGTCGGTTGTGTTCGGCGGCAGCGGGAACCTAAAACCGCGCAGTAACAGGCTCGGCTGCTGCTCATAGATCCACACAGGCAGCTGATGTTTGTAGTTGCCGGTTTTTAGAACATCCACTTCGAACCTTGAACCTTGCAAAGGCAGCTGGTAACCAGACAAATCGAGTCCTACGACCCTGCGCAATGCTTTGGGTAGCGCGAAATCGTATCCCTTAAGGTATAGCCAGCCCCCAACCTCTTCCAGCGCATCTGGCAGCGGAAACTTGTAGTCACCAATCAGCAGTCCGACGTCTACCTTTCGCAGCGTCGATGGCAGCGGGAACTTGTATCCGGAAAGGTCAAGTCCAACCTCGCTGACCTCAAGACCCTCTGGTAGGGGTTGCTTGTACTTCCGCATTGGCAGAGGCGCCCCATCCTTAAAATGTCCGGGTTCGACCGGGGTGGTGATGAGCTGAAAAATCTGGTCTTGAATATCCATGACTGGCGTTCTCCGAGGCGGCGTGCGTGTTTACTTCCTGCGGCTCGTCTTGCGCCGCTTCGACGTCTTGGCATACGGGCGCAAAGTCTCGTCCGTGTACGCGACACCGATGGCTCGGTAGAAGTTGTCTTTACCAACCTTGTTGCGCAGCGACCGCATGCGGCGAGGCGAATACTTTTGGGTCGCCTGCGCGTAACTGCCGTCAATGATGTCATAGGCCCAACCTGGAAGCGCCACAACAGTTGCCTCTGGATCACTTCCTGGCACCAGCTTCCAGTACGCCCCCTCGACTTCGCTATACGGCCTAAACTCCGCGATGTGGTTCCAGACGTTCTCCAGCGGCACCATATAGTCGATGTCGCTGGTGGACTTTGGGATTCCAAGGCGACGGCTGCCAACCAGGGTCCAGCGCCCTCGGTACACCTGACCGCCAACCACGGGTGGCGGCACGCCGAACTGATACCCTGGTCGTGATTTGCGCCGCGAGGATTTTTTTGACGCGCGACGGCGTGGATTCAGCAGCAAGAAACTTGGATTCGGCCTCGGGTCGTTGCGCTCTGCAATGAGCCGACGGATCAAATCGCCTGAGTTGTCAAACAAAGCCTTGAGCCCGTAGTGCCTGGGCTCAGGCATCTCATCGATGTCCACCCAGCGATACAGGTCGTTCTCCCAGTTAAGACGCGGCTTGAACTCAACCGGAACGATTCCGATGAAGTTGTGGTATCGAAAGGCGTCTGATTGAAACACGTGGGCCGGGTGCATCTCAACCGGCCCGTAGTAGTCCAGCTCTTCTTGAACCTCTCGGCGCGCGGACTTCTCGGGATCTTCGCCGCTGTCGATCGCGCCTCCAGCGATTCCCCACGTACGCGGCTCCATGACGCTGCGCGACCTTCGAAGCGCGAGCACGCGCCCCGTGTCCCGAGCGAGCAGCAGCGCACCCGCGCCACGCCTACCCCAGAATACTCGGCCTCCGGTGGCAAACGCGCCTTCGCGGTCCTCAGGAGCATTCGGCATCATGGTGTCTTTCTCCAGTTTACAGCGACCCACAGCGCGACCGCTGCCAGAAGTGCCCACGGCAGCACTGACCCTGTCACGCCAAAACCAGCTTTCTGTGGCAGCCCAGGAGACCCGCGCAGATCGTCCATCAAAGCTGCGGCCCAGGCACGGTAGCCGGGGCGAGTGAAGTGAATGCCGTCAGGAGCGTGTCCCCCGAACGTGTACAAGCGGCTATCGATCCACTTCACGCCCATCTGCGGCAGGAAACTGCTCTGCCATGGCGCGATCCTGTCAGCGCGCTCGTCGATGTGCGCGTTCCTCGCGCTCGGCGGACCGACCCAGACGATCGACTGCGCACCTGACGCCCGGACCGCATCAACGACAGCCCGAAGCTGATCTACGTACGCCTGCTGCCCCTGTGCGGCGTCGTTAGTACCGAGAATCACGATCACAAGGTCCGGATGCGCCTCTACGATGCGCGCCTTCCAGTCTGCCTCGTTGCGGTAGCGCCCCGTGCTCCAGCCCACGTTCGACACTCGTCCGACCGGCTCCCAGCCAAGCGACCGACCTGCCTCAAAGAGGAACGGCCCCAGGGTCGCCGAGTGAGAATCGCCGACGATGAACACGCGTGCCATGTGCGCATCTTGCCAGACCAGCCGCGCCCTCGCTACCGAAAGACGGGCTTCTGCCATGGGCGTCGTCGCGAAAATTGTCCGACGATCTTGAGCAGGCGCCTGAGCGGTGTTAGAGGTTCGGCATGCACTTCCGCCATCAAGACGACGAAATCATGTTCGGCCGACTCAAGGCCTACCTCATTCAGTCCATGCAAGGGGCCCCTACGCACGTCATGACCAACGCCCTGAGGGTCCTCGGGCGTATCGAAGCCATGGCGTTCTGGGAAGGCGTGCGACAGGGATCTGTTGCGCGTGCTATCGAAGATCGACTGAACCCAGAACTAGACCGGCGCCCCATCGCGCAGCACGCGCGCGTCTACAACGCCGGGTTCACGCCACTTGCCGACACAGAGAAGGAGTACGTCAACAAGTTCGTGGTGGATCAGCAAGATCTCGACGCGTGGATGCCGGACTGGATGGTGGCAGAACCGCTGGTCGTGCCTGCGATGACGATGAGTGAAGCGCTTGCTCAGCCAGAGCAGGCATTCGGTCTTGCGCCAGTGGAGAGCCAGCATCGCCCGGCACGCACCGATCTGATGCCATCGCCCTTTCCAGAAGCCCCCAGCCAGGGCCTGGATGTGCTCGCCGCACTACTTGGAGACGAGCACCAGCAGATGGCGGACCTCTTGCGCAACGCCACAAGCAACGCTCTTGTTGAGATGCCGCTTATTCGGACCGACGGATCATCTTTCCCTGCTGAACAGCCGAGCTTCATCGAGGCGTGCCGCGACTGCCTTCAGGGTCGCATGGGCACTGGATGGAGAGCCGACAGCTGGAAGGACGTCGTCTTTGCCGTGCGCGATGACCTCAAAGCCGACCCTTACATGATCGACCTGAGCCTCTCGACCGACGTGGGCAAGAACATGCTGCGGTCAATCGGCCTCTTCGAGATCGCAGACTCGATTCTCGATGCCTCCCAGATTCAAGCGATGCTACACTCTGGCCTATGATGCGAGCACGACCAATCAACCATCTCCTCTTCATGGGGCTTGCCCCACTCATCCTGCTAGGCTGTCGCACGGAGACGCCGAGCGAAGTCAACCAGCCCTGGTTCTGGGCTCAAGGAGTAGTCGCGGCAGCGGCGCACATCGGCCACACGGTCGACGTCGCCAACGCTGACAGCTTCGAAGCTGACTACGAGATGGCTCCGACCCCAGACGCCAAGGAAGAGGTCGAGCGCAAGCACGACGAGATCAACGCTCGCGTGCGCTTGCTGCGCGACATGACGTTCAACGCTTCCACCGCGATCGAGGCTCTTCGCTCCGATCAGAACGAACGCCCATGGGTGGACTGGCTCAAGGTCGCCGTACCCATCATTGACGACATCGTCGAAGCCGCCGAGCTTCTCGGCGTTGAAGTGCCTCAGTGGGTCTCTTCTACTTTGAAAATGGCCAAGACCGCATGGAGGCTTCCGTGAAGATTATCGAAATCATCTTGCGCGTGATCGAGCTTGCGCTTGACGCAATTTCGGTCGCGACCCGCGGCGACGACGACACTCAGAACATCGTTCGGATTTTCAAGTCTACCCACAGGGGCCTTGCCGACGCGCTCTCTGGCACGGAAAGCGTTGAGGACATCTTCAAGAAGCCGCTGTCGGAGATCTGGGGCGGCGATGCAAGCGCTCCGACGATCTACGAGATTCGCAAGGCTGTCGTGAAGGCACGCTCAAGCGAGTAAGCCATGGGAAAAGTTCCCGTCACGATTCAAGAAGCGCGGGCTGCCTGGGTTCACTTGGGCCGCCCCAGCGTAAACCACGAACAGCTGCGCCTTGGTATGGAGATCGAACAGGAGCATACTGATGACATCATGGAGGCTGCCGAGATTGCCATGGACCACCTGCAAGAGTCCGGGGACTACTACACCCGCATCGTGAGGATGCAGGAGCGTGCGCGCGCCGGGTTACCGCCAAACCCAGTGCGTTCCAACCCGCAGCGGATGACCGCCACGCAAGCATTCAACAAGCTCTTTGTTGTGCTCGACGAGCGGTTTCCTGATTTCGGCACCCTGACTCTCATCGAAGACGACAAGGCGCATGACGGCGGTAGGCACTACGCGTACTGCGCCCACGACGGCAGCGAGATCGAGATCGCGTTCGCAAGTCACGCGAACAGCCACCTTCGACCTGAGCACATGGAGGCGATGATGGCCCACGAGATGGGCCACGCGCTCGACTACCGCTACGGGAGGAGTTTTTTGGAAGACGAACTTGGCATGAAGCTGTCCGGCGACGCCGAGCTACGAGCCGACCAGATCGCAGAGGAAGTCTTTGGGTTTCAGATCAGTTACGACCCGGACTACCGCTACGTGCAGACCAAGAAGAGAGGCGTGTACCCGAGGCCCAAGGGACTCAAGTAGAGCATCCCGAACACGCTGTAGTTGCCCGCGGCCTCCGGGTTTCGGCGCACCGCGTACTGCTTCGGGAACTTGACGGTCGCCTTTGCGCCACCAGCCCTACGCTTCTGCGCGACCCACTTACGCGCCTTGGCCTTGGGGATCTTTGCGGCAATGCGAGCAGGGCGACACAACGGATAGCCACCGTCTCGCTTACTTCGACCGCATGCAGCGTAACCCCCGCTTTTCAACGGCCTCGCAAGGTCTACCCATTCCTCGGCGTACCACTTAGCCAGCGGCTTGCTGCCTCTTTTCCCACGAAACTTGCCGCCAGCTCGCTTGTACTGTTGAACGAGCTGGCCGCTGGTGTAAGCGCCCCAACGAGTGGTCTTCGCGCGCAGGCGATCTTTGATGCGACACCAGAGCGACACGTTCACCACGTGCGCAGGAGCTGTGCATCCGCGAGATGTTCTTTTAGCGCCCGGCATCGGTTAGTTGCTCCTTCAGCTTCTCGATGATGCCATCGGCAACTTCAAGAGCCTCCTCTGCTGCCGCATGATGCTGTCCACCTGGCTGCTTCTGCTCGCTGGGCATCCGAACGAGCAGTTCACTGATGTCGAGCGCATAAGTGACCGCTGCACGGAGACGGCCCTCGTCCATGGCTGCGCGCGCCTTCTTGATGATCTCGTCAAGCCCAGGAACACCAAGGTGCTCGTAGTGCCCGTACCCGAACATCCCGGGGTTCGCCCGCATCCTGCTAACAGTTTCGACGGCAGGACCAGCGTAACGCATCGCACTTGAGCTGTTGAGCACACTCCGCTTGGGCGAAGCGCCTCTGGAAGTCTTGCGAGACAGAACTCTCTTCGGCATGGCGACAGACACTAGCACATGCGCCTCCCGCGTGTGATAACTTCGACAAGCCATGCCCGCCTACACCGACTACGACCAGATCTACACCAACCTCTATCAGGGGTCGTACCCAAAGCTTGACAAAGAGCTGTCCGACCACTTTGATATTGTCGTCTTCACGGCTGTAGAAAAACAGCCCAAGGCCGCCGCACTCAAAGGCGTTCCGAAGAACGTAGTCATCCGTAAGTTTCCTTTGGACGACGACCCGTGCCAGCTGATTACGCGCAAACAGTCTGCCGAGCTTCTGCATCTAGCCAAAGAACTCGCGTACCACCTTCGCAACGGGAAACGCGTGTTGATCACGTGCGCCATGGGCATGAATCGCAGCGGCCTTGTGACCGCGCTGACTCTGATGGCCGCCACCGGATGCCACGGAAAGAACGCCTTGGAGACGGTTCGAGCAAGGCGTCGACCGATGGATGATGGAACCCGCGCGCTCTTCAACCCAATATTTGCGCGTTTCGTTCAGACGCAGCCGCCAATTATCTAGCTGACGATCTTGAGCATATGCGCGCGGATGTCGTCGCAGATTCCCGTGTACATCTGGGAGACGCGCGCGACACTGACGCCGAGCACTTCTGCTACCTCGGAAAGCGTCTTGCCCTCCAAGACGACTGACTCGCCGACCAAGCGCTCGCGCGGAGACATCTCGCGGATCACGGCCTCGATGATCGCAAGAAGCTCGCGTGCAAACGCCTCGTTTTCCTGATCTCCGCCGACAGGGCTGAAGAAGAACTCGTCCTTGGCAAACGCGAGGTGACGTAAACGCGCAGGCAACGGATCTTCTGGTTCCGCTAACTCTTCGCGCTCCGCCTCACGCTGCGCTCCGATGGCATCCAGCTCCGTGCGTGATCGCACGTCAAGCCTGCGGATTGCGTCGAGCATCCGGTAGCGAACGCGCCGAGCGACCCAGCTAAACTCAGAGCTACCGTAGCCTTCGTAGGTCGCGACAGCTTCCAGCACGGCAACGCGGCCCTCGGCAACCAGGTCGTCGGTGTCAAGGCAGTGGCCGAGCGCAGCTTGCGGGTACATCGACCCGGCGATGCGCTGAACAAGAGGCTCGTACTTCGCGAGCACAGCTGGAGCCCCCGCGTTCGACCACGCGTGCGAGCCGCTCAGCCGGTTGGACTCACGCGAGTCGGTTGCGGATGTTGAGTGCAACGCCCACTCCGACGAGCAGCAATCCGACGGCAAAGAGGCCGTAGAGCGGGTAGTCTGCCTCGAACTCTTGCGGCTCGAAACCATAGTCAGTCACGTCGTCGGAAAGAGCCGACCACGTCGACCGAGTCCGATCCATCGCAGAACCCGGCTGCACCGCAAGCGTCAGGTTCCGGTTGATGATCAGACCTCCGGACTCAAGCCAAGGCTTCGGGTCGATGGTCAGCGTCCCGTACCCGCGTCCTGCGTTGGCCCCGAGATACGGCGAAGACCCGTCGGCGGCTGCACGGCGAAGCTCCAGATGGAGATGGGGAGCCATCACCTTGCGACGCGCCGGATCGTCAGGATCAGCAGCTCGCCACTGCGCAGGACTTTGACCCGACGGCGGCGAGAACCTGCCGTTGCTGGTGTTACCAATCCTGCCCACCATCGTGCCCGCAGCAACGCGCTGACCGGGCGAAACCGCCACGCTCGACATGTGGCCGTAGAGCGCCCAAGTGCCGTTTCCGTGGTTGATGACGACTGCGTTGCCGTACCCGCGCAAGCCCTGGGCCGGTCGAAGATCGTCGCTGACCGTCTCAACGACTCCACCCTGAACCGCGATCACAGGCGTTCGATTGCCCGAGTTCAGGTCCATGCCCGCGTGAACAGTAGGCCGCCCCGACGTGCGCCCCGGACGGGTGCGCATGTTCGAGAGCATCTTGCCGGACTGGACTTGGATGGGCGGAGCGTACGACATCGCAAAGCTTTCTCAGACGCCCGTGCCGAAAAGAACCTGCTGCGGCAGCTGATGGCGACCGAGAATGTTGCTCTTTACGGCGTTGGCGCAGATGTGGCGGATCTCGTCCCAGCTGAGAAACATCGGGTGCTGCGCCGAGCACTTGCGACATGGCGAGATAACCGAAACACCCTGCTGAAGCGGAGCGATACCGTGGACCTTCTGTCCGTAGACAACGCCAAGGATTTCAGGCCATTCCAAGATCATCTTCGACTGCCACCCGCAGGTCTGGCACCCGAAGACGCACTCAACGCCGTGTGCCGCGATGCGCGTGCCCACTTCGCCCATCTCGTCGGCACCGAGGCCGGACATCATGTCGGACGCGTCGTCAGATGACTCTGAAAAGACTTTCATGCTCATGGTTTGCTCCTGTGAGGCTTACGTTATCGCGCGCCCACGTCCGACAGTCAACCTGTCCAACGCGAGTCGCGCTCAGCCTTCCTTGATCTGAACACCCGACGGAGTGCCCGGCAGCGTCGGCCCGCTCCCGATAGGGATGATGTTCGCGCCATGCCAGCTGCGCAGGCTGAGGCACTCGCGAGCCTCCCGCACCACTTCTTCAGCCGCAGCAGAAGTCTCGTGCGCGCGAGCGCGGAAAGCAGCGACCGCCTCCGCGAGAAGTCCCACCGAGTGGTTCATGTCCCCGTCGTCGTCGGTCATGTCAGTCTCCCTGTCAGCCCCTGCGCGGCCGGTTTCGGAGGTCATCTCCGAAGGTGCGCAGTTCATCGCCGAACTCACGGAGCTGGTTCCGAAGCTCCAAGGTGGCCTCTTTCTGGCCATCCATGGTCGCGGATGCTGTCGTGAGCGCCTGTGTGCACTGCTGGATGACGTTCACCATCTGCGCTTGCGCGGCCTTGGTGTCGTCGACGCGTGCTTTGTGAAGGTCGTCAAGCTGCTTCATGAAAGCCTGACGCTCTTCCTTCGACTCACGCCAGAGCGCATAGATCACCAGTCCGAACACTACAACGAACACGCCGAGCAACCCGGCTTGCATGAGACGCTCGGTCGCTGTGGTGATCGGAGCCACTGGGTCCATGAGGCGGAGACTACTCCATGATTACGGACGGTGCACGCAAGACTTCTACAAGACCGTCAGGCTGATGCCGCTGGCGGTCATCGGAGTCTCATCGTTCAGCACCCAGTAGTTGCAGCAGCCGTAGCTGCGCACGCGAACCTGCAACCCCTGGCAGTAGCCCTGCGTTTCTCGCAGAGGCTGATACTTCGTGCACGTGCCGCAGAAGTAGCCAAGACCAGCCTCAGAGAACTCTTCGACCTGGACGTAGCCAGCTTGCTTCTTGATGCTTGCTTCGCTCATCTGACTTCCCCTTTGACGATCAGGCCGCGCCCGTTGAAAACTGAATCACCACACCCTCTACCGACTGCGCCGGGAACCACGAGTCGATGTTGGTGGTGATCTGGGGATCGCTCGTGCCTGTCGAGCGGTAGGTCACGCGGATGGATAGCCCCACGGGCACCTCCAGAGCGTAGTCCGCGCCGATCTCAATCCGCTGGCCTGCAAGGATGGGCAACCCCTTGGTCAGCGTGCGCTTCACCGTCCAAGTGCCTGCCCCGTCGTCGTTGCCGACCTCCACGTCTACGGTGTCACCGTAAACGCCCTGCCACGCGCAGACCACACCGCCCGTGAGCGCCACAGGCTCCGAGCATGTCCACTGCAAGTACGTCGCCGCCCCGGCAGTACCGTCCGACACCCCGCCGATGGGCCTGTACGCATAGCCATCGATCTGCACCAGAACCTTGTCATACGTCGGCATCGTTGAACCTCAGAGCGCGGTGTTTACCGCGAGTCGGTCAATGCTCTGCACGAGCACCGTGTCCAAAGCGATTGACGGCGGAGCCGTAGGCGCAGCACCAGAGCGGCACCCAGATGAAAAGAACAGCGACAGATACGGTCCCGGCAGTTCTCGTGACCTCGTCGCACGGACAGTGGTTGCGGGAAGTACGGTAGAGCCGTCGCGAAAGAGCGCCGTCTGCACGTCGAGCGCGATCTGTCGAAAACCCGCCGTCGTTGTGTTTGTGACGACTACGGGCGCTGTGCCCTCCGTGGCCGCAGGACTCGACCGAGAACGCAAGAGGCCCAGCAAGTTCGGGCCTGCCGGGAGTACCCACTCCACGAACGACTGCTGCGCCGTAGGATGCGTGGGATCAAGCGTCGGGTTCGCGACCTCATCAAGAGCGTAAAGGCCGAAGAAAGCCTCCGCTGTGCCTGCGCCGCGCACGACCACCGGGGCCGCACCGTTCGTGCCGAGAGCCACGGACACGATCACAGGCGCGTAGTCGGCTGCGCGAGAAATGTAAACCACGTCACCCGCGTCGGACGACCCTGCGATGGTGAGCGTCGATCCAGCCTGCACGATAGACCCGCCGCCGACGCGCTGCTGCCACGCAGAACCGAGCGGAGCAGCGAAGTCCTCGCGCCACGCGCCCTCGTCGGTGAGCACGGTCGAGCGCGACACGAGCGCGCCGTCGTGATCAACCAGAAATGAGCGCAGGACGTTGGGCGTTTCGTAGGCAGCAGCCGCGTCTTCGACGGGTGCGAAACTGCCTGTCGCCACAGCCTGCGTTGCGCTTGTAATGTCTTCGACGGCCATGCAGGACTCCGATCAAGTGAGAGCGATCCAGTTGATCGCTGCGAGATATTGTTCGTTGCCGCCAGAACGGTTGGTGACGACGAGAGAGATCACGTCGCTCACTCCGAGCACGTCGGCCCCGAGGGTGAGCGTCGTGCTCCGAAGATCCAGCGAGATCGCAGGCGCGGAGTTGCTGAAAACACCCGACGCGATGATCACGGTCGCTGGTCCCGCCGTGGCCTGCCCCGCCCCTGCGCCGACCGTGGGCGTGTCTAGATCGCAGAATCCCCTCGTGGTGCCCCATGCTGGGGCCACCGCGAAGGTTGGGTTGTAGAGAAGTTCCCACACCGACGCGCCGTTTCCGGCCGTGAGCAGTGCGACGTTGGTGGGGATGATCGTGATCCGCTCAGAACCCGCGCGATGCCGAATCGAAAGCAGGGTCGTGCTCGCGTTGTTCGCCACGTTATCGCTTCGCGGGCTGTCGAAGCCGAAGGGCGTTCCGGTCGCACCTTGACCGCCCTCGCTGATCACCGTGCCGCAGATGCAGTCGAGCGTGCCCGTCGCGTCGCTCAGAGCCTCTAGCTCGTATCGCAGCGGAAGATTCGGCGTCTGCATATAGACGCTCTGCTGGATGTTCGCGCAGTCGAAGCGGTGCGCGTACACGATCTGCCCGTTGATCACGAAGCCTACGCGAACCGAGCCGACACCGAGCCACTCGAAGTCGATCACAAGGATCTGCACCGCGTTGGTCTTGAGCGCGATGCCGCTCGGATTGAGCAGCCCGCCCGAGCCGTCGAGCGTGTCGAGGTTCCACGATGCCTGCGGCTCTACAAGAGTCGGGTTCGCACCTGAACTTCGACGCACGAAACTCAGGCCCGGAGCAGGCGCAGTGCCGTCAAGTTCAAAGAAGATCCCGTCCGTTGAATCGAAGTAGCCGATGCGCTTGATCACGCCGGACTCGACGCCGTTGGCGTTGAAGGTCTGGAAGATGAGTTGGCTCTTCCCCGGCTGATAGTTGAAGAAACGCCTCGTCTGGCGGATCGCTTGGTCTGCGGCGTTAACCACAGCCAACGTCACCCGAGCGTTGGGCTGGTCATAGGACGATCCGCCGCTGTTAGTTAGCTCCTCCGACCAGTAGAGCGGCTGCGCGTCGTAAACCAGCTTGCTGTCGAAGATCGTCTGCGGGTTGCTCACGCGCAGCCGACCGAAGGCATCGAAGTTCGCGGTCGTCAGTCCTGTGCCTGCCATGCTGCTCCAGATCGCCGCGTTGGGCGTTGCGTCAGTGCAAACGTAAAGCGTCTGCGTTCCGGTGACATATGCAATATCACCGACCTCTAAATACGGTCCTTGAAGTGGCGAGCCGAGGACGTTCGGCAGAAGACCCTCAGTCGTGTACGCACCCCAATAGTTGTGGTACTGTGTCGGTGAGCGCGTTGCCATGATGCCTCAGATGTTGTGCGCCACTTCGTTGCCCACGCCAGTATTGACAACGGGCGGCACCGTCAAACACACGTTCCCGAGCACGACGTTATTGTTTCCGGTCACGTCAATCGCTGACGTCGCAGGCGGCAAGTCCTGCGAGCAGACGTTGTTGGCGCAAGTATTCTCAGAGGCGTCTAGCCGGATGGCGGGAGCAGCGCCCGTCAGCGACGGCTCGATGGTATTGCCCGTGACCGTGCAGCGGGCAGGCAGCGCGCCCTCCTGTCCACCACTCCGAAAGATGCGAATAGCCGCAGCCGAAAGCGAGGGATTCTGCGGGCCATACGCGGATTGATCGATGGCGTTGCCCGTGACCGTCACTCGCTGCGCGTTTGACACCTCGATGCCTACAGGCGGCAAATCTGGGTTCGGCAGCAGAATGGTATTCCCCGTGACTGTGGTACGTCGCGAAATCGTCCCTTGCCCAGAATTAGCGATCACAATCGCACCCACGCTCGACTCTGAAAGCACATGGTTGTCAGCGATAGCTACGTCCGTGGAGCCGAACACGTAGATCGTTGCGAGAGTGGGATTTGGGTCTTCTCCGGTGGGTGCCGAATGGACGATTTCGTTTCCTTCGATGAACAGGTTATCGGCGTTCGCGTCGCAAAACACGCCGTAAGTCGTCGCGAGCGTCCCGGTCCAATCCGCGACATGGATGGTGTTGTTCGTGACGCTGATACCCGTAGGCGGTCCCGATCCCGGCGGTCCAGCAGGGTCGATGAACACGCCTTTTGCGAGCGTGATAGGAAAGGGGGGTGACGACAGCAGGAACGCGGGTCCAAACTCTGTGTCGCTCACCGACGAGTCAATCGTACCCGCGCCAAACCGGACGCCGAGATCACCAAACAAAATGCCACAGTCATCGATCTGCACGCTGACATTCTTGCCCGCAGCAGGGCGCGAATCGAAACCCGTGTCGAACGCGAACATCACGACAGATCGGAACGTGGAAACAAACCCAGCTTCCAGCCTCGCACCACAGCGGGTGCCCGACCCGAGGGGCGGCGGCGGTATTGGGTCGTCTTGATTAGCTACGATGATGGCATCGGAGAGGCGAACGGCTGTTACGTTCGTCGCACCCGCAACCTCGCTCGCGAACACGCCGTATTGCTGAATGTTTAGGAGAAATACCTGCGTGCCGAGGAACAGACACCCACCGGAATTCTCCCCGATCCCCGTGTTAGTCAGTTCGATCCCAATGTCACCGCCGACTCCAGTAAAGCTGCGGGCCGTAACCTGTCCTTCGATCAGGCGAAACGCACTCGTCGCTGCCACGGAGTTAGTGAGCGTTGAGCCGTTGCACGTCACTACCACTGTATCTATGTCGCACGGCGGGAGCGGCTCTGCGTCACCAGTGTCTACCAAAATGCCGTGGCGCATAGCCCCGGCTTGGGATGTGTTGATCTCCACGAAGACGTTTTGGATGCTACAGCCCCCGGCTTCGACCTTGATGGCAGCGATTGAGAGTAGGCCGGGTAGGCCATTCAAGGGGGGAACGACGACGCTGAGATCGCGCAACGTGGACTGCGCTGGATCGCCTGCGCCTCCCGCGACCATGCGAAACACGCCCTGATCGTTGGCTGGCTTGCCGATGATACGCGTGCTCGGCCCTGCGCCTTCGACAAATGTCTTTGCAGGAATGACCAGCGGGGACGAGGGCGAAGTCAGAAGCCCGAGATCGTAGTTTCCCGGTCGGATGTGGATGTCGCCCCCGTTCGGAGCAATCGCTGCAAGCGCCGACGCCAGCCCCGCGCCGTCGCCTACGTCGGGGATGTAGACGAAGCCATCGGTCGAGTACGCGACCGCACTGTCGCCCGCGATCACGTTGCCGACGAGGTACTTCGGCGCGAACTTGTCGGACGCTGTGCCTGAGAGCATGGGCACCCACGTCGCATCTCCACCGCCTGCCGTGCCGGGGTTCGTGCAGATGTAGAACGTCGCGTCGCTCGTCACATACGCGAAGTCGCCTGCTTGGAGAAAGAACTTGGGCGAAGCGATAGGGTTCGCGACTGCGTTCGGCAGATCAGTCGCGGTCGCGAAGGTCGCGCCCCAGAAGTTGTGAGTCAGAACTGGACTACGTGTCGCCATGATGGTGCCGCCTCAAGTGTTGTGCGCGACTTCGTTGTTCGTGCCCTGATCGTCCACCGGAGGCGTCGTGCCACAAGTGTTGCTGACAGCAGTGCAGTCCGATGACATGGGTAGTCCCGTGAGCAGAATTGCGGCAGTCGGATA
>Ga0172373_10002046_pt1 | contig 31568 bp, 16 predicted proteins | sample Lak10m_2_FD_114546 | JGI IMG/M metagenome (GOLD analysis project Ga0172373, IMG submission 114546) | Freshwater microbial communities from Kabuno Bay, South-Kivu, Congo - kab_092012_10m | ecosystem: Environmental > Aquatic > Freshwater > Lake | place: Democratic Republic of the Congo...
TAGTGGTAATTCATATACATTAACAAATGTAGGAACAGTTATTTCTAATTCAACAGAACAATCATGTGCAGAATTTAATGGTGCAAATTTATTTCAAATAAATCAACCTTCAATATTTACACCGAGTATTTTTTCAATTGCTATTTGGGTAAAATTAGTTTATAATAATACATATAAAGCAATTGCTAGTTGCAGATCAACTGGTCCAACAACTGGATGGGTTTTATATGTGAATGGTACTAATTTGGAAATATGGACAGGTTCAAGTGGTGGTTGGGATACTGATGTAAGTTATTATAATTTCGTAGAAACAATACATACATCAACTGCAACAGCAATATGGAAACATTTAGTAGTTACTTTTAAAACATCTGGAACTAATCAAGCAACAATGAATTGTTATATAAATGGATTATTTATAAAAACAAAAAATTATGTTTATTATCAAAATACAACTACTAATTTAAGAATTGCAGGGGGAACAAATGAATGGCCAATTGGACAGTCAGGAATAGATTTTTGGTATTTACCATCAGGAAGTTTGATAGGTGATTTTAGATTTTATAATATTGAATTAAATCAGTCTCAAGTTACTCAATTATATAATAATTCAACAAATATTTATTCAAATTGTGATTTGCTAATGGATTCTAGTAATTTATATCAAATATCATCAAATTCATTAGTTACTTTTAATTATAGTAATAATATAATTTTAACTCCCAATAATTATTATGTGAAGTTTTTTAGAGGTACAATAGGTTTCAATTATCCAACAATTAGAAATTATCCAATTATTCAAAATTTAAATCCTGTTTTATGGTATAAATTTGAAAATAGTAATAATTTTCTAATTGAATCTATTACAAGTAATAATCTTTGGAATAGTAATGTTTTATATAGAGATATTAATACAATTATTCAACCTGATTTATGGTATAAATTTGATGATAACACTAATTTAGGTCTTAATAGTGGTTCTTTATCAGGTTATAATTTAACAAATAATGGTTTAGTTACTGCAAATACTACTTATTTAATTAAAGGAACTAGTTCTGCTTATTTTGATAGTAGTTTAGGTGATTATTTACAATTACCGTCAGGACAAGCAAATATTAGTCTTTTTCAAAATCTAAATTTTAGTGTTTGTTTTTGGCATTATCCCACAGATAATTCTCAAGGTCTTAATAATATTTTTAGTTATGGTAGTGGTGGTAGTTTTCATATTTTTTATAGATGTCAAACATTACCTCCTCAAATGCAATTTGATAATGGAAGTGATGGTATTTATATATATGGAAGAGATAATAATGAATTTTTAAATAAATGGACTTTTTGGTGTTATACATTTAATACAATTACTAGACAACAAATTGTATATGTAAATGGATTACAAAGACAAATGAGAATTGCAACAGGTCAAGTATCAACATTAGCAGACACTTATTTTGGAATTGGTAGATATGGTACATCTACATCTGGTAATGCTAAAAATTATTATTTAGATGATTTTAGATTTTATAGAAATAGAATTTTTACTGCAGAAGATGTAAGAAATTTATATTTAAATGGACATAATGATAAATCATATCCATCAATAAAAGAAAATTATTTTTCAGTTAAAGGTCAAGGATCACTTTATTTTTCATCAAATTTAAATAATTATGCATTAATACCAAATAACATAAATTTTAATAATTATATGATTAATGATGGTTTATCTATATCATTTTGGTTTATTATGAATTCAATTACACAAAATAATGGTCAAATAATTAATTTTAGTACAAATACAACAACTGATTTATCAGGTGTTCCATCTAGATATATAGCAATAAGAAGAAATGCACTAAATTCGCAATTGATATGTGAAATAGGAGGTGGTTTTGAAAATCAAGCAACTGCATTTGTATTTACAGCAACAATAACAATTGTTATGGATGAATGGACACATTTATGTTGGAATATACCTAAAAAGGGTTATTGGAAAATTTATATAAATTCTAGTTTAGTTTGGAATGACAGACCATTTACATCAACATCATTTCAAGGAAATCCAATAATGCAAGAAATAAGTAGATATGATTATAATAAAAATTTCATAGGAAGAAATATATCTGGTAATTATTTTGTTGGAAATATCACAGATTTTAGAATTTATAATAGACCTCTTTTAATAGATGAAGTATTTGAATTATTTAATGGAAATGCAATAATTTATAAATCAAAAACATTAGAAGATAATACTTTAAATAATGGTGGTATTGCTGGATATTCCTATATAACTAATTCAAATAAATCTAGTTTATTTATTGATGGAACTTCAAGAATTTATATGAATGGTCAAGATGGATCAATTGCATATTCATCTATAAATACATCAAATCAATTTGCAAATTATTATTCATTATTTGAAAATAATCCTCCATGGGGTGTTTATTTTGCCGATGATTGGAGTGGAACTACTTTATTAGATATCAGTGGTAATAATCGTCATGCAACTACTTCAGGAACTATAACAAAAACAACTGCAAGTGGTAATGGTGCTAATGCTCCAATTACTTATATTAGTGGTGGTACAAGTGCAACTATAACGTGGCCGTCTGGAAGTATTCCAATTAATTTTACATTACTTGCATTAGCGCGTTATAATGGTACAAATCGACAAAGAATTTTACAGGCATCAAGTATTAATTTTACTCATGGTTTTTTTAATCAATCACTTGGTTCTGGTTTAAGAGGTGTTGTTGTTTATGCATCTTATTTAACTAGTACTACTTTACAAGTGGGAACAATAGATGATTGGTTATGTTGTATTGGTAAAAATGGGGGAACAATTCCAAATAATGTTTTATTAGATGGTGTGGGATATGGTACAGCAACAGGTGGTACTGGTAATAGCACTTTAACTTTAAATACAGGTAATGCATCAGCACAAACAAGTGATTGGGCATTATCAACAGTTATGATATGGAATAAACATTTATCAGATAGTGAAATGATAAGATTAAATAATTTAATAAATGATTATAAAAACGGAGTTTGTAATCCTCGTTCAATATTTCTTCAAACAAATTATAATTTTCTTAAATATTCATTACCATTATATTTTACAAATAAATTTATTAATGACACTACTAATAAAGCAACAACATTAAATGATATCATTATTTATAATAATAATTCAAGAAGAACAGTAACTGATTTTAATTCAAATATTTCATTTAATGATGGAGAAATTAATATAACATCAATAGAAGGTAATAAATACGCTACTTATAATTCATTATTTAAAAATAATCCACCTTGGGGTGTCTTTAGTGCTGAAGATTGGCGAGGAACAACTTTATTTGATATCAGTGGTAATAATAGACATGCAACCACCACTGGAACTATAACAAAAACAACTGCTAGTGGTAATGGTGCAAGTGCTCCAATTACTTATATTAGTGGTGGAACAAGTGCTACTATTACATGGACTTCTGGTAGTATTCCAACAAATTTTACTTTATTATCTTTAACAAGATATACAAATCCCAATGGAAATCAACAAAGAATTTTACAAGCATCAACTATTAATTTTGCTCATGGACATATCAATATTTCAGCAAATAATTCAACAGATACAAATGGTTTAAAAGGTGTATGTTTTTATGGAGACAGTTATAAAACAACTGTATCATCTATTGCTGGCAGTAGATTTGATTGGTTATCTTGTATTGGTAAAAATAGTGGTAGTGTTCCAGGGAATATTTTATTAGATGGTATTCCAAGCGGTACAGCAACAGGTGGTACTGGTAATAATATTTTAACTTTAAATACTGGTTGGGCATCTGGAGCAGGAAATCCTCAAATGTCTGATTGGGCATTATCAACTGTAATGATATGGGATAGAATATTAACGGATAATGAAATAATAACATTAAATAATTTGATAAATGATTATAAAAATGGAATAATTAATCCTCGTGTTTTCTTTTCTCAATATAATTATGGTTATTCAATTCTTAAAAATCCAGATGGAACAACAATAAATCCAATAGCATGGTATAAATTTGACACTAATTCTAATCAAATGTCATTAGATTACTCAGGAAATAATTATAATTTGATAAATATGAATAATGTTATATTTGATAATATTAATTTTATAAAAGGAAATGGTTCTGCATCATTTAATTCTTCAACAAATAATTATTTTAAAATGCCAAGATTAAATTATAATTTAATAAGTACATTAAATGGAATTACTTTTTCTTTTTGGGCAAGATTAATAAATTCAACAGAAAATAATGGTGCTATAATAGAAATAAGTTCTTATGGTGCTACAAATGCTAATTTTTTAATAATTAGAAATTTATTAAATAATGATTTAAGATTTTATAGTGAGTTTACAACTTTATCTACATTAGATATATCAACATCAGGAATAAATTGTTTTGATGGTAATTGGAGATTTATTGTTTGGACTATTTCAAATTCTGGTATATGGAATGTTTATATAGATGGTATAATAAATATAAGTAATTTTGTTGGTAGAGTTTTACCTGAATTAAATAATACTAATAATACAGATTTTATAGGTTGTAGAAGTGATGGATTAACTGCTCTCACAGGTAATTTAAATGATTTTAGAATTTATAATAGAGTTTTAACACCAGAACAAATTTATGAACTTTATACTGGAAAATATATTGATAAATCATATCCAATTATAAATGAACTTAAACCAAGAGCGTGGTATAAATTTGATAATTCAACTAATTTAGGTTATGATACAATGAATAATTATAATATAACAAATACTAATGCATTAATTGATTATTCTAAAAGTACTAAAAGTATTGCATCTGTTAATTTTAACAGTGCTGGTTATTTTGTTACTTCAACTTCCTTATTTAATAATATGACTTCTTATTCAATTTCATTATGGTTTTATATGAATGCTTTAGGAACATATATATTAACATCAAAACAACATGATGGAAATAATACTTATTGTGTTATTTCTATTGGTTGTTATTCAAGCACTGGTGGTGGAATTGTAACAGGAACATCTGGTAAATTATATTATCATGCTAAAAATAATGTAACTGAAGCAGTATCAACATCGACATTATTGAATAATAAATGGTATTTTTTTACGATTGTTGCATCTTCTATTAGATGTCAAATTTATATAAATGGTGTATTAGATAGTTCTACTAATGGTGATTATAGTTTACCTAATGCTACATCAGTAACTAATAGTCATATTGGTTATTGGTATGCTGGTGGTGCAAGTAAAGGAACATTAATAAATGGTAATATGGATGATTTTAGAATTTATGAAACAGAATTGACTTTATCACAAATTCAATTATTATATAAGGGAAGACTTGAAATAATAACTCCTATTAATAATTCAAGTGATTTTATAGAAAATATAACAGGTTCAAATTTAGTTTTGGGGAAAAAAGGAATTGGTGCAAATTATTATAATTATTTTTCAAATATAAAACCTTCATATGGTTGTGGTGGTCATGGTGCAGGTTATGTAGGAGGTTCAGGCTTAGTTATAATTAAAATTCCTAATTATACATGGAGTAATATTAATTTTAATTGGAAACAAATAAAAAATATTAATACTAATACACCATTAATATCAGATAAAACAAATATTATAAATTTAAATTATAATTCAAATATTTTTTATTTTGATAGCAATAATTATAATTTAAATATTTCAAATATTTTTCAAAATATAACTTTAGAAAATAATAATAATATTCTTGATATAACTACAAATACAGCAAATTTATTATCTCCTTATCTTAATTATTCATCAGGTTTCAATTATGTATTACGTAAATTTCCTTCAACTGGTTATCATAAATCATCAACATTAGAAATTCAAAATTCACAAATATTAAATGGTCGTGAATGTTATTATCAAACTTTTGAAATTAATACAAATTCATATGATAAAGGTAGTTATGAGGTTTATTGTTCCTCATCAATAGTTGATAATAATTTATATACACTTAAAACTGTATTTGATGCAGATTTTAATGATGGCAATGATGGTATTTTTGGTTATACTCAATATGATGGAACAACTGGATTTTATATATCAAAATGGAATAATTATATAAAGGAGGATTATAAAGGAGATTGGGTTATTATTAAACTTCCTTATTCAATTATTTTAAAGAAATATATTATTTTTGCAAGAATTAATGTTCTTTATAGAGCTGCAAGTGAATGGAAATTATACGGTTCAATTGATGGTAATAATTTTGATGAATTAGATGATGTTAAAATAACTCAAGATCATTATGTTAATCATAAATATGAAAAAACAATTAATAATACTAAATATTATAATTATTATGGTTTTACTTTTGGGAGAGTTTTAATGTCACCAATTACAGGCGATACTATATTACAATTAAGTGAAATAGAGTTATATGATTATTATTATTCAGATACAAATATAAATGAAATAAATAATCAAAATGAATATTTAAGTGGTTTTAATAATAATTCTAATTTAATTAGAAAATTTCCGTCTGTTCCCTATACAATTAATAGTGGAGCACCAACATCAACAACATCTATTTTAGGTGGTAGAAGTTGTTTAACACAAACATTTACAATTACTAATTATAGAGGAAATACATATGATATAGGTACTTATATTGTTTATATGTCATCTACTTGGAGTGGAGATACCTATCCTCAAAGAAATTTATTTGACGGTAATACTACTAGTTATATTCCCCATTTTGCAAACAGTCAATATAGAAGTTCAGATAATTATTATCAATATCATTTAAATAATTATATAAATGCTGATTATAAAGGTGATTGGGTTATTCTTAAACTTCCTTATCCAATTATTTTGAGAGAATATATTATTTATGGAAGACCTGGATTATTATATAGAGCACCTGGTGAATTTAGATTATATGGTTCTATTGATGGTAATACATTCATAGAATTAGATAGAGTTTCTATAACTCAAGAACAATATGCTAATAATAAATATAAGGGTTATTTATCAAATTCAACTTCTTATTATCAATTTTATGGAATAACAGTTAATCGTAAAGCAGTACCACAAGGAGATGAAATATTAAATTTTAGTCAAATAGAATTTTATGATTATTATAATTATAATAATTATATTGGTATTGGTACAAATAATCCTCAATCATTAATTCATTTAGCAAGTAGTAATAATAATCAAACAATTGGGATAAATATTGATGGTGTTATATCATTATCAAAATCAACAAATCATAATATGATAATAAATAATAATCAAAATAAAGATATTATATTTGGTACTTCAAATGTAGAAAGACTAAGAATAAAAAATTCAAGTAATGTTGGTATAGGAACAACAAATCCCACATCTAAATTTGAAATAAATAATTTCATTACAAGAACTGATATGAGTATAACTAGAACAGTTATTCAAGCATCAACAAATGCAAGCAGTTATGGATTAGCATTTACAACTTTAAATTTAAATAATTATAATTTATTTTTAGACAATTCAATAATTACATATACACCTGATTTAGTAAATGGTGATAGTTTTATAATTAATAGAACAGGAATATATTCAATACATGTCAATTTATCAACATCAATATCAAATATTGCTTTTTGGATTGATAAAAATCAATTAGCAACAGCGTCAAATACAGATGTAAATGGAACAGATTTATTAGCAATAAGTACAAAAGGAACACCTTATTATGAACATGTTTTATTATATATGGGATTATTGGAAAAAAACGATATAATAAGAGTAAAAGCAAATCCAAAATTTAGTTTTTCAGCAGGAGTACAATCAAGAATTACAATAGATTTCATAATGGGATTTAATTAATGATTAATAATCACGAATTATTTTTTTTATTATTATTATGAATAATATAAATAATAATGAATTTTGAAAATTTTTATAGTAATTTATTTAAAAATTCTAATTTATTAGATTTACCAATAACTTTTAGTAATTATGAATATAATAGTTTATTAAATACACCTAATATATTTAATAATACTACTCAAAATATAGGAATTAATACTAATAATCCAAAATATAAATTAGATGTAAATGGTACAATTAATTGTTCAAATTTAATTATAAATAATAAAAATTTTGATATAGTTAATTTATATACATCTAATAATTTATTTGATAATACTATTTATTGGAATAAAATTATAAATATTAAAACACAACAACCTATTTTTATTAATACAAATAATGAATTAAATTTAAATTATAATTCAAATATTTTTGAATTGGATAAAAATTTTAATAATAGGTTAACATTAAAAAATTTTAATTTTCTTACAAGTAATATTTATAATACTAGTAATACTAGTAATACTTATTTATTTACTGGTAAAATTTCTACAATAAATAATATAAATGGTATTCAACAAATAAATTCAAATATAAGTAATTTATTAGCAACAAATAATTCAAATATAACAATTACAAATATAAGTAATGTTAATGCTATTCTTAATTTATCAAATGCAATTAGTAATCAAGAATTAACAATTAGATTCACCGATCAAACTACAGGTTTTACTTCTTCAAATGGGTTTGTTTTTGGAAAAAATTCAAATAATGATGGTTTAATTTGGAATTATTATAATGGTGATATAAATTTTAGAGTTTCAGAAAATAATTTATTATATTCAATTTTTCAAAAAAAACTACCATGGGGTGTTTATTTTGCAGAAGATTATAATTCTTCAACAAACACACTTTTTAATTATATCAGAAATAACGGAAGAAATGCAACTTGTACTGGAACTATAAGTAGTGTTTGGGGAAATGGAAGTGGTGCAAATAGTAATATTTATTATATTACTGGAGGAACTAGTGCAACTATAAATTTTGGTTCTGGTTCATTACCACCAAATTTTACTGTTTGTAGTTTAACTAGATATAATGGTGCAACTAAAAGAAGAATAATTAATTCAACACCTGGTAATTTCCTTCATGGTCATTGGAATACTTATAAAGGAGTTTGTCATTATGATGGTTGGAAAACTATTCATGCTGATAGAACTTTAGGAAATCAAAATGATTGGTTATGTTGTATAGGTAGAAATAATAATTCAATTCCTACAAATATTATTTGTGATGGTATTCCTGTTGGTGGAAATGTAGGTGGAACTGGTGGTTATAATTTAACTATAAATACTTCTGAAGCAAGTGATTGGGCATTTAGTTTATTAATGGTATGGGATCAATTTTTAACAGATGATGAAGTTTTTTATTTAAATAAATTAGTTTCAGATTATACTGATAAAGGAATTTCTATTAGAAATATTTTAAATAAAATGGAAGATTTTAAAATAACAAGTAATGGAAATATTGGTTTAGGTGTTATTAATCCACAATCATTATTTGAAGTAAATGGACACTTAACAACACCAACTTATTATTATAGTAGAACAACATCAGCAATACCAAGTGATACTAATTCATTTACAGTAAGATTTACAAATTTAGTTAGAAATTTAAATATGGATAGTAATATAATTACATATATATCTGATGCAACTAATGGAGATTATTTTACAATAAATAAAACTGGTTTTTATATTATAAATGCTATAATGGGTAATTCAAATGGAAGTAGTTATTTTTGGATGGATAAAAATAAAGCAACTACTGTTAATTGTTTAATTGATACAAATACAATTACAATAAGATCAAAAGGAGTTTTAAATGATGAGATATTATCATTTAGAGGTATTTTAGATATAAATGATGTTATAAGAATTAAAACAAGTCCTATTTCATCATTAACAACGTCATCAAGATATTCTTTAAATATATCATTTTTAATGGAAGTTAAGTAAATTAATTATTTGCTCTAAATTATTTTTATTTATTCTAATTAAAAGAATAGAGTTAAAGTATAATGAATATCATTAATTTATTGATAACATTGATTATTGCATTTATACTTATTAGTATAATAATTTTGATATTTATAGCTTCTACTAAAACCAAAATCGAAACATTTGCAATAGATACTTCCGCTATTAATAAAAGTGATACAATTAATCTAAGTGAAAAATTAAAAGATAGTAGTGTATATTTAAAATTTAATGATGGAGATATGCAAACATTAAATAATTATTATGTATTTACTAATTATGGTTCAAGACGTCTAACAAGTGCAGTTAATTATAATATAACAGGAACTCCTTGTTCAATAAATAAAACAGATTATGTTAAAGGTAGTGGAAGTGTTGAATTTACAGGTAGTAGTTTATTAATACAATATGTTCATAGAAATACATTTAGTTCTGGTGAATTTAGTATAGTATTTTTCATTAAAATTAATGGTCAAAATGGTGTTAAATCTATAGTTTCACAATCATTTAAAAATCCTACATTAGGATGGAAAGTTGAATTACATGGAACAGTTTTAAAAGTTTTATTAGGAAAAAAAGAAAATGATAATTGGCAAGAAATTATATCAATTAATGAATTTGCTAATCCAACTCAACCTCCTTCATGGTCTCATGTTATTTTAACATATAATATTAATTCTAATCCGAAATGGAATATTTATATAGATGGAGTTAGAAAAGTAATTCCAACATCTGATAATACTACAAATATGAGATTAATAGATCTTAATACTCCATTTAGAGATTTAAGTTGTATGTGTGATGTTGAATTAGATGTAAAATCACAACCTTTATTAATTGGTGGTTCAGTTCAAGAAAAAATATATGAATATGTTCATCCTGATAATCTTCCAGTTGATATTAATAAATTAAAAATTACAATAAACACTCAAAGAGATGTAAATTATACAACATCATTAACAAATCAAAATAAACATTTTTTTATAAATTTTTTAAATGGTGCAAATACAATAAGATTTCCTGCTCAAGTAACTGCAGATGTTTTAATTGTTGCTGGTGGTGGTGGTGGTGGTAAAAATTGTGGTTGGGAAGGTGGTGGTGGTGGAGGTGGTGGTGGTGTTGGAATAGGCACTATAACATTTGAAGGTAATGTTGATTATGTAATGACTGTAGGTCAAGGAGGTAATCCTTCGCCACATGGTTGTTGGTGGGGTTATCAAGGACAACATTCATCAATTGTTGGTGGTGCAATTAATGAAATTGCATATGGTGGAGGTACATCTGCGCATATACATGGTACAGATGGTGGTTCAGGTGGTGGAGGTTCAGGTTATGCTGGTAATTGGTGGTGGGGTAATCCAACTAGAGGTGCATCAAGATCACAAGCAGGAAAAACAGCAATGACATATTATGGAAATAGAGGTGGTTTTGGTTGGTGGGCTGCAGGCGGTGGTGGAGGTGGTGGTGCAGGTGAAGTGGGATATCCAGATAATACATGGGCTTATCATTGGAACTTTCATGGACATAGAGGTGGTAATGGTATAACTTGGGATATTAATGGAGGTGTATATGGTGGTGGTGGAGGAGCAGCTGGAGGTGGTGCATGGGGTTGGGGTTCATATGCATGGGGTGGTAGCGGTGGTGGTGGTAGAGGTGCACATGGTAATGGTGGTTTAAATGCATCATCGGGAGCACCAAATACAGGTGGAGGAGGTGGAGGAGGAAATTGGCATTGGCAAGGAAATGCAGGTGCAGGAGGTTCTGGAATAATAATATTAAGATGTTTAACAAGTATTTTTAATGGAAATGATGTAGCAACATATCAACAAAATCCACAAATTGCAAATATTAAACCTACTAATTTTGTACCTGCGGGAACATTAATAGATGATTTTAGGGTATATGATTTTGCTCTTCAAGAAGCACAAATTAAAAATCTTTATTATGGTGTTAATATTGCAGCAATTACAACATCATTATTATATGATAGAGCAAATGGAGAAGAAGATAATTATGATTGTCCTGATAATTCTTTATTACCAACAAAAAATTTAATATCATTCTTTTCTGATAATGCTACATTATTTTCAATTTCAGATATTACAATAAATGTTCAAGATTATCCATCAAATCCACAATATAGACAAGTATTTACACTTACAAATGATAAAACAGCAGAATTTGTTTTATTATTCTCACAACCATTATTTACATCAGATCCAAAAAGAAATCCATTTTCACCAATTAAATTATTTAATAAATCAATTAATACAGCATTTTTAAATGATGATATTAATTTTTGTGCATTTTTAAGTATGAATGCATTAAATTCATATAATGATAATAATGAGGTATTTATATATAATTATGATTTAGATGGTGTTTATAGTTTAAATCTAAAAGTTCCAAATTGTGGAAATATAACTTTTGCAGATTCAATTCGACCACAAGGAGATTATGTTTATATCAAAACACCAAAATCATATGTATTGAGTAGATATTCAATAAAAGCAATATCAACTTATATAAATAGAGCACCTGCATCATGGACATTATATATATATCATGGACCAGGAAATATAAGATCATATTCATATCCTCCAAGTGGTGTTAAAATAGATGCAAATAATTATTGTAGAAAAAATCAAAGAACATTAACAGTTGATTTAGAATATGTAGATGCTACACAAAAATTAAAAGCAAATGAATTTTTATTTGTATTTCATACAACTGTTGCAAAAGTAAGAACAGAAAATATAGGAATATTAGCAATGGAAGAAATAAATTTATTTGCAGATGATACAATAGAAAAAGTTTAAAATACTAAAAATTTATAAATAATAATAATAAGAAATGAAATATATTAATTATTTTTTATCAATAATATTATCTTTTATAATAATAACAATTATTATTTTAATAGGAATATCATTTATTTCAACAAAAATAGAATTATTTGTAGTTAATAAAAATAATATAACTGCTAATGAAAATTTAATAATATCACAATCATTAAAAAATACAATAGTTTATTTAAAATTTAATTTAAATGACATAAAAATAATAGATAATATTATTTTTTTAAGTAATTATAGTACTAATAAACAATATGATGCAATATCAATAAATCGTTTAAAAGATCCATTATTTAAACATCCAATTATAAATACAAAGGATTATATTAAAGGTAATGGTTCTTTACAATTAAATAATTTAAATGCAATAAATCAATCAATACCTATAAATATTATAAATGATAAATTTAGTGTTGCATTTTTTATAAAATTATCAAATATAATAGGAAATAAAGTAATAGTATCACAATCATTAGATAATCCAACAATGGGATGGATAATAAGAGTTGATGGAAAAAATTTAAAAGTTATTATTGGTACAAATGAAAATAATAATTGGAAAGAAATAATAATAGTGCCTAATTTTATAGATGAAAAGAATATTGACTGGTCGCATGTTACTTTAACATATAATATTAACTCTAATCCAAAATGGAATATATATATAGATGGTATTAAATATTCAAATAATTTAAATACTTTAAATAATTTAAATATGAATTTAATTAATGTAAATACTAAAAGATATATTATTACATCATGTCAATCAGAACAAAATTGTAATCAAATTAGTAATATAAGTGCTGATTTAAATTTACAATCATTACGAATAGGATATGTATATGATAAACCTTTATTTACATTAGCAGATGATAATATACTTGCAAATACAATTGCAAATAATCAAAATTTTTATAAATTAATATTATCTGGAGTTCGTAATAAAGATTATATTATAAAAACTATTCAAAATACAAATACTTTTACTATTTCTTTTATATCAACAATATCACAAACTATAAATATTCCTGTTAATTGTACTGTTGATATTTTAGTTGTTGCAGGTGGTGGTGGAGGTGGTGCAAGACATGGTGGTGGTGGTGGAGCAGGTGGATTAATTTATGCTGAAAATGTATCACTTTTAAGTGGTATTTATACTATTACAGTTGGAAATGGAGGTGCAGGTGGTAAAGGTAGAAGTAGAGGTGGTAATGGTCAAAATAGTTCTATTTTATATAATAATAATAGTTTAATTATTAATAATATAAATTATACAGCAATCGGCGGTGGTCCCGGTGGTTCATGGGATATTGGAAGAGGTTCTAATGGTGGTTCTGGTGGTGGAGGTGGAGGTGGTGGTGGAATAGGAACAAATAAACAAGGTAATCATGGTGGAACTGTATCTGGTGCAAATACATATAAACATGGAGGAGGTGGTGGTGCAGGTGGTATTGGTATATCTGGAGAATTTAGAAAAGCAGGTAATGGAGGTATTGGAAAACAAATAAATATAACGGGTGTAAGTACATGGTATGCTGGAGGAGGTGGTGGAGGATCACATAATAGTGATAATCGGGGATATCCAACAACATCAGATATGAGAGGTCAAGGTGGATTAGGTGGTGGAGGTGCTGGTGGAATTCCAACAATTATTAGTAATGGTGTTAATGGAGAACCAAATACGGGTGGAGGTGGTGGAGGTGCATCAGTTCCATGGGGAGATGGAAGTTCAGGTGGTTCAGGTGGTTCAGGTATAATAATTTTAAAATTTAGAATATCTGATTTTAAAATTGCAAATCAACCATTATATATACCAGCAGAAGAATCTTTATTAAAATTTACAAATCATTTACCAGAAGGAACATTATTAGATGATTTTAGATTATATGATTTTGCTTTAACTGAAAATGAAATAAAGACATTATATTATGGTAATAATATTGCATCAATTACTTCATCAGGAAATAAAGATCAAGAATCAACAGATTGTACTAATAATAGTACATTACAATCAAGAAATTTAATATCAATTCCGGGAAATAATGCTAAATTAATATATGTATCAGAAATTACATTAAATAGCACTATAGAAGTTAATACACAATTTAAACAAACATTTAAATTTAGTGATGATCCAAATGGAGAATATATATTATTATTTCCTCAACCATTATTTCATGAAAATTATACAAAAAATCCATATTCACCAATTAAAATATTTAATAAATCAATAAATGAATTATTTCCAAATGATGATATTAATTTTTGTGCATTTTTAAGTATAAATCCTTTAGATAAATTATTACCAAATAATGAAACATTTATATATAATTATGACGTTGATGGTAAATATGCATTAAAATTAAAAGTTCCAAATTGTGGTAATATAACTTTTAATGAATCAATTAGACCATCTGGTGATTATATTTATATTAAAACACCTAAATCATTTATTATTAGTAGATATTCAATAAAAGCAGTTTCTGGATTTATAAATAGAGCGCCTAAATCATGGACATTATATATATACAATCCAATATCAAAATCAACAATATCATATTCATTTCCACCAACAGGACAAATTATAAATGAAAGTAATTATTGTAGTATTAATCAAAGAACATTAATAGTAGATTTAAATTATACAGATTCATCGCAAAAAATATCATCAAATGAATATTTATTTGTATTTCATAGTACAATAGGAAATTCTACTACTGAAAAATATGGTATGTTATCTATTGAAGAATTAAATTTATTTGTAGAAAATACATCTACAATTATTTAATATAATTTAAAATTTTATATAATTAGTTAATAAAAATGGATATGTTATCATTTGACCCTATTCTTATATTATCATTTATATCAATGCAAGTAGGTGCAAAATATTTAGATTTACAATTAACTGATTTTCAGAAAAAATTATTAAAAAATAATATAATTCAAGCTATTATATTATTTGGAATTATTTATATACCTGTACGTAATTTACCAAAAACTATATTTATTGTATGTCTAATATATTTTACAATTTATGTATTATTTAATGAAAATCATAAATATAATATTTTTTCTAAAAGATGGTTATTTAATGAAGGTATTATTAATGAATATAATGATATTAAAAATAAATATTACGATAAAATATCTAAATTAAAATAGAAATTGATTTAAAAATTATTAAATTTTTTATTGTTACTTAATGCCAATAGAATATCCAGAATATTTAATTACTATTTTAATGAATATCAATATTGATATTCATCAAAATAATTCTTTTATTGGATATATGGTTTCAAGTGGTGATTTTGATCAATTACATGATTTTAGAAATGTTATGAATAGTTTTTCTAATTATTTTTATGGTGATGTTATTGAATTTAGTCATGGAAATTATTTTATTGTTAAATCTGATACTAGATATTGGGTGTACTTATTATAAATATTGATAAAATGAATATATTCTGGATTTTATCATATAGTAATCTGGATGACATTAAAAATTATTCAATATTTTCAGATTTTGATAGTAATTTTGAAAAATATGCAAAATTTTTAAAACGATAATTTTTTTTATTTTTTTCTTTAAAAAAAATGATTATTTTATTTAAAATTAACTTATATAAATAATAGATATGTCGATATATGCTGAATTATCATATAATGATCAAAAAGTTGAAATTCAAGAAGTTAAGGGTATTCAATTTTCAATTTTAAGTCCAGAAGAAATAAGAAAACGTTCAGTTGTTAATATTACTAAAACTGATACTTATGCTGGTAATGAACCAGTACCAGGGGGTCTATTTGATCCTAGAATGGGCGTATTAGAACATAATAAAATATGTAGTACATGTGAACAAAAGAATGTATTTTGTCCGGGACATTTTGGACATATTGATTTAGCAAAACCAGTATTTCATGCAATGTTTTTTGATATAACTAAGAAAATTTTAAAATGTGTTTGTTATAGATGTTCGAGAATTCTTATTTCTCCAAATACTCAAAATGAAGATTTAAAAAATGATATGAATAAAATTTTAGCTATTAAAAATCGTCAAAAACGTTGGGAAGCATATTTTAAATTATGTAATACAACTACTAAAATTAAGAGTTGTGGAGATGATAAACATATTGGTTGTGGTGCTAAACAACCGGATCGTTATAATAAAGAATCCTCAATGAAAATTATTGCAGAATGGAAAGACAAATCAAAAGAAACATCAACACAACTTGAATTTACTGCTGAAGATGTTTTAAGAATTTTTAAGAGAATAACGGAAGAAGATATGGAAGTTATGGGGTTTAATCCACAATGGAATCGTCCCGAATGGATGATTTGTTCAGTACTTCCTGTTCCACCTCCTGCTGTTCGTCCAAGTATTATTGAAGAAAACGGACAACGTCGTGAAGATGATTTAACACATAAATTAGGTGATATTGTTAAGACTAATAATAGTATTATTGATAAGATAAATAAAGGTGCTAATGAAGAAACTATTAAATTAATTGCAATGGTTCTTCAATATCATATATTTACTTTTATTGATAATCAAATTCCGGGTTTAGCGCCATCTCAGCAAAGAAATGGTCGTAAACTTAAATCTATATGTGATAGAATGCGAAAAAAAGATGGTAGAATTAGAGGTAATTTAAATGGTAAACGTGTTGATCAATCGGCACGTTCTGTTATTACACCCGATCCTTATATTAGTATAGATGAATTAGGAGTGCCTATTAAAGTAGCTTTAAATATTACATTTCAAGAAGTAGTAAATGAATATAATATTGATCAAATGAAAAGTTTAATTTTAAATGGTCCTAATAAATGGCCAGGTGCTAAATATGTGAAAAAAGTAAAAGATATGAATACTATTAATCTTAATATTCCTGAATCAAAAGGAACTCTTGATAAGGTTGCCGATGATCTTAAAATCGGTGATATTATTCATAGACATCTTAATAATGGTGATTATGTGTTATTTAATCGTCAACCATCATTACATAAGATGAGTATGATGTGTCATAAAGTTATTATTATGCCTTATCAAACTTTTAGATTAAATGTATTAGATACACCACCATATAATGCAGATTTTGATGGTGATGAAATGAATCTTCATTGTCCTCAAAATATTCAAACAATGAGTGAATTAAAAGATTTGGCAGCTGTGCCATATTTAATTCTCACTCAGAAAAATGGAAAACCAAGTATTGAAGTTGTTCAAGATACTTTAGTTGGTTCATTTAGATTAACAAAAGATTATACTATTGTTGGTGATAAACAAATGGCAAATTTGCAAATGTGTAATAGTTATTTTAAAGGTAAATTACATAAACCTAGTAAAGATTATACTTATACTGGTCGTGAAGTATTTTCAGAAATATTACCACCATCTCTTTTTATAGAAGAGAAGAATAAGGCGGGACAAAAAGTAATAATTAATAATAGTGTTTTGACTGCTGGTAATTTAGATAAAGCAGTATTTCATAATATTACAAATGGATTAATTCCAGTTATTTATCATGATTATGGACCAATTGAAATTAAGAAATTTTTAGATAATACTCAACGTCTTGTTTGTAGATGGTTATTAACTGCTGGTTTCAGTATTGGTATTAGTGATTTAGTTACTGATAAAAATACTGATACAGAATTAAATAATAAAATTAAAGAAATGAAAGCAGATGCATATAAAAAATTGGAAGAAATGCGAAAAGGTGAATTAGAAAATATTAGTATCTTTAAAAATGAAGAATTTATTGAAAGAGAAATTATTGGTATATTAAATCAAACTACAAATGAAGTTGCTCGAATTAGTTTAGATAAAATTGATGAAAAAACTAATCGAATGTTTAATATGGTTAATTCTGGTTCAAAAGGTAAACAAACTAATATTGCCCAAATTATGGGTTGTGTTGGACAACAAAATGTAGATGGTAAAAGAATTTCTTATGGTTTTACTGATAGAACTTTACCACATTTTACTAAATATGATGATGGACCCGAAGCACGTGGTTTTGTTGAAAATAGTTTTATTAGTGGTCTTTCACCTCAAGAAGTTTTCTTTCATGCTATGGGAGGACGTGAAGGTTTAATTGATACTGCTGTTAAAACTTCAGATTCAGGTTATATTCAAAGAAGATTAGTAAAGGCAATGGAAGATGCTAAAATATATTATGATAATACTGTTAGAAATTCAAGTGGAACAATAATTCAATATATTTATGGTGAAGATGGTATGGATGGTTCTAAAATAGAAAATCAATTTATACCTACAATTGAATTAACATTTATGAAATTAGAAGAAGAATATAATTTAACAGAAGTTGATAAATTAAGTATTTATTTAACACCTGATGCAATGAAAGAAATAACAGGAAATACTTATAATAGACTTGCTAAACATTTTAATGAAATTATTGAAGATAAGATGTTTTTAATTAAAAAACTTAATATGAAAAATAGTAAAATTACTTATCCTATTCCTTTTAATCGTTTAATAAATACTGCTATTAAACGTCGTGAATCAATTGGAATTATTAAAACTTTAACAGATTTAACACCTGATTATATATTAGATAAAATTGATAAAATTATTGCAGATTTATATATTAAAGATAAAGAACAAGGTATGAAATTCTTTCATATTTTATTAAGAAGTTTCTTATCACCTAAAAAATTAATTATTAAATATAATTTTACAAAACTTATGTTTGATTTGTTAGTTAAACAAATTTATGAATATTTTAATCAAGCATTAGCACAACCAAGTGAAATGGTTGGTGTTGTTTCTGCTCAAACTATTGGTGAAATGGGTACACAATTAACATTAGATTCTTTTCATGTATCAGGAACTGCCGCAGCTGTTAAAGCAACTAGTGGTATTCCGCGTTTAAAAGAAATTCTAAGTGCTACTAAAAAAACTAAAACACCAACACTAATCATTTATATGAAACCTGATGTTGCAACAATTGTAAATCCTAAAATGAATGAAAATGGTGATTATGATGATGAAAGAATTAATGATGCAAAAAAAAGTGCATTAAATATTAAAAATAGTATTGAAATTACTAGATTATCAGATATTCTTGAATATAGTGAAATTTATTGGGATAGTGATAATACAATTGAAAGAGACCAACCTATGTTAGATATTTATAATAAATTTCAAAATTTATATGATTTAGTAAATAAACATAGAAGTAAATCTCCTTGGGTATTACGAATGAAATTTAATAAAGAAAAAATGGTTACTTATGGATTGCGTATGATTGATATTTATACTAAATTAAACAAAACTTATAATAAATATATTGATTGTGTTTATAGTGATGATAATGCTGAAGAATGTATATTTAGAATTCGTTTAACTGAATTTGCATGTAAAGATATTGAAAGTAAAGATGAAATTGCTGCAATTAAAGCAATGGAACATAATATAGTTTATCAAGTATTATTAAAAGGTTATAAAGGAATTAATAAAGTTTCATTAAATAAAAAACAAAACGAAATTTATAATGATGAAAAAGGAAAATTTGATAAAGTTGTTGAATGGGTTATTGATTCCGATGGCACTAATTTAATGGAAATATTAGCAAATCCTAATATTGATGCAACTAGAACAATTTCTAATGATATTCGTGAAATTCATGCTGTATTAGGTATTGAAGCTGCAAGAAATGGTCTCGCTCGTGAATTAGTTAATATTATTGGTGAAGGTTCTATGAATTATAGACATTTATCATTATTAATTGATACAATGACTTATAAAGGTTCTTTAATGTCTATTGATAGACATGGAATTAATAGAAATTCAAGTAGTGCATTAAGTAAATCTTCTTTCGAAGAAAGTGTAGATATGCTTATTAATGGTAGTATTTTCTCAGAATATGATAATATTTCTGGTATATCACCTCAAGTAATGTTAGGTAAAGTTCCTAATTGTGGTTCAGGTAACTTTGATATAGTTCTTGATGAAGAATATATGTCTGATTTAATGAAATCACTTGATAAAAATAAAATTAAGAAAATTGCTAAAGATTTACAAGAAATTGAAGAAATTGATGAAACTCAAATTGAAGAAGATGAAAATGATGATGATGGTAATTATGATGTTATTCCTTCATTTAATTATAGTCTTAAACCAAAAGATAAATGTTTCAATTTAAAGAAACAAGAAATTAAAATTGTTTAATTTTAATAAAAATGAACATAGATATTTATTTAATACTTATTTTTATTCCACTTATTTTTGGATTTATAGCAGGTTCTATTGGAAAACCTGATGAATGGTATCAAAGATTAAATAAACCACCTTTTAATCCTCCTAAATTTGTGTTTCCTATTGCTTGGACTATTCTTTATATATTAATTGGTATTTCATATTATTATGCTTTATATAAAAAAAGTTTTATTTATTTTATAATCCCATTTATCCATTTAATTTTTAATTTTCTTTATACACCTATTTTTTTCTATTATAAAAATATTTTAGGTTCTGCTATTATTGCTCTTTTTACTCTTATATTTGCATTTATTACTATTTTTCAATTTGCTATCACTAATAAAAATCTCATCTCCGTTTATTTATTAATTCCTTATATCTTTTGGTTAATATTTGCTAATTATTTAGCTTGGTCTATTTATAAATTAAATAAATATTTTTTATGAAGATGTTTTAATTGATATTGATGAAGGATTTGATTTATAATATGATAATTCTTTATATAAATCTCTTTCTATTTTATCATTATCTCTTATAAATAATAAACTATGTTTTTTATCTCCTGATGATATATCTTGTAATACAAAATTAAATTTTTTTCCTATTTTTTTCATAATTTCATTTGTTGGCATTGTCATAAAAGATATATATTCTATATCAATTGGACATATTAAAATTGCATATTTTATTAATATATTACCATATCCTTTGCCTTTAAATTTTTCATCTACAATCATTTCTTGAATATAAAAGGTTTCTACTTTTTTTGATGGTGAAATATCTATTTTAAAACTTTTTGATTCATCTATTATTATTATTCCTGCTAATTCTTTATTATCAAATACACCGAATATCATATTTTTTAATATAAAATCATCTATATGATCTTCTACTTCTTCTATATCTTCATCCATTATTATTTTAAATTTTCTATATAATTTTATTGCATGTTTTTTATCCTTTTTTAATAACATTCTTAGTTTTACATCATTATTTTTATATTTAAGACTTTTTAATAATAATTTTTTTAATCTTTCTTTTTCGTTTCTTTTTTCTTCTATTATATCATTTTCTTTATTTTTATCATATATAGATATTATTTGTTTTATTTTACTTGAACTATTAATGTTTTCTTTTATTAAATTTATATATTCATTTATATCTTTTACTTCATATCTTTTTAAAATTTTTTTTTGTATATTATTTAATGTTAAATATTTTAGTTTTTTTTCCCATAAATTTATATTTGATGTTGTAACATTTTCACGAATAATATTGCAAAAAAACATTATTATTATATTTATTTCTATATATTAATAGATAAATTTATTTTATATGTCATTTGTTTTATGTCCATTTAAGAATTTTAATGAAATTTTTGGACGTCCTAATGAAGGTCTACATTCTTATCGATTTCTTAATTTAGCAATATTTGATGTTATTGGAACTATTATTATTGCTTATTTAATTGCTAAATTTTTTAATTTAAATTCTTTCATTATTATTATTTTAGCATTTTTAATTGGTATTATTTTACATCGTCTTTTTTGTGTTAATACTACTATTAATAAAATTATTTTTGGTCAAGTTTAATTATTTATATTTACCATAAAATTATTTTTAATCTAATCAATTTGTTAAAGTAATAATAAATGTGTTATAATGCTTCCGTTTCTTTAAATACATTCCTTTTTGGTGTAGGTGTCGCAATAATTGCATATTATACTAAAATAATACCAAATTTTGCAATTTTAATATTATTATCTTTTTCTTCTATGCAACTATTAGAATTTTTTACATGGACTTATTATAATAATCCTAGAATTAATAAATTTTTAAGTATTATTGGTTTATTTATTATATTTATTCAAGTTTTATTATTAAATTATTATTATCCTGACCCAAAAACTAGTAAATTTTTATTATCATTAATGTTTCTATTTATCTTATTATTTATAATTATTCAATTACCATATGTAAATTTTACTATGAAAAAAGGAAAAAATAAACATCTTGTTTGGTATTGGTTAGATTTACCTATTATATGGATTATTATTGGTTTATCTTTCTATTTAATACCTGTGTTTTTAACTAAAAATTTATTAATGATAATTACTGTTGTTATTATTCTCTGTATTAGTCTTTATTTCTATTGGAAATATAAAACTTGGGGCACTATGTGGTGTTATTTTTCTAATATTTTATGGGTATATATATTATTTTTAATTATCAAAAAGAAATTGTATTGATTTTTTTATATTTTTTTATTAAAAATGATATATTTATATTTTTATTTTTTTGCTATTATGGAAGATATTTATTCTGACTTTGATATCGTTTTTGATGAAATTTCTGATATGATTCATTCAAATCATATTAATAATAATAATCATCTTTCTTTAACTCTTAAAAATGTCAATATTTCACTTATTGAAGATGATGGTGACCAAGGATTTGCTAATTTTATTAGCGTATTTGAGAATGTTAAAGAATATTATTCGGAAATTGGTAAGGTTTTATTTGAATATATTTCATCTTATTTCATTGTTCTTAGTTATGATGTTATTAATGAATATGATGTATGTTTTAATATCAAGGTTTTCACTGATATTAATAATGCTACTAAATATTATACTAATCTTAATTGATTTTGTATTTTTTGAGTTATCATTTATAAATTAATTTGTATTAATATTAATCTTTTGTTTTAATAAAATTGATTATTCTTTTAATTTATAAATTGGTTTACTACCAATGAACAATAGTGAAATGCAAATGCTCAAGTGCGAATTTGGAACTGTTCTTAATAATCTCTTTTCGAGAATTAAGGAAACCAGTTTTGATAGGTATTTATGCCATAAGTGTGACTATTTAAATGTTGAACTTTTTGAGAAGGAGATTGACAGTTTCGCTGACTTTATCGCAGGTTTTCTCGATGATATTGATGTTATCGCATGTAACTATGGTAGTGTTACCTTTACATATGACCGTTATTTCATCGTGTTGAAGTTTGCCTGCGAAGGCGAGGTTTCAACGACTATCAGTGCTATGATTTGCGATTCTTATGATGAAGTAATCAAGTACTCTCACGACAACTAAAGTGTGTTAGTAGTTTGAAGTTAAAAATGGCAAATATTTTTGTCATTTGTATTATTTTGTATCTTTTTTTTGAAAAATGATATTTATTTTTTTTATTTGTAAGTTGTCCGTAACAATGGAAAACAGTGCAGACGAAGAAACTGTTGCAATGGAAAAGCTCGAGTTTGAAATCGAAAATGTTCTTAATATCCTCTTTAAGAGGATTGATGAGAATAGTTCGTTAAAAGATTTGTGTTATTCTTGTGATTTTCTGAGATTTGATTTGTTAGAAATTGATAACAAACGCGGACTTGCACATTACATTCAGTGTTGTTATTTTGATGATGAAGAGGAAGTTCATTTGATTAATCAGTGTAAACTTGTATTCATATATGGACGAACTTATATCGCATTGAGATATTCATTTGATAGTAATGTGTCTACAATCTTTCATGCTAGGATTTGCGCGTCTTTTATTGAGGCGGTGGAGTTCTTTGCTTAAATGTGAAATTTGGGTGGAATAATGGCAAAATATTTTTTTGTCATTTCTTTGTTTAGTGTTATCTTTTTGTTAATTAATTTGTTATTAATTATATTTAAAAAATGATTTAATAATATTCAAAATATATTTAAATAAAACAATGGAAATAGATTATGCAACTTCTAATATAACTAATACATGTAATTTAAAAGAAAAAATTCATGAAATTCATAATTTTATGAGAAATAATGGTATTGGTTATGGTTTAACCTCTTTAAAAGTATTTAATCTTTTTTATGGATTGATGAAAATTGAAGACTATGGATTAAATGAAGTTATTGGTTTAAATGATAAAAAATGTAAGTTTTCATATTTACTTAAAAAATCAAAAGAAAAAGGGTTTGAAAATATTCTTGATGAACTTTTAGATATAATTTATGAAAATGATGAAAATGATGATATTAAACAATTAATTGGTTATAATATTCCATTGGATTTAAGAGAAGATGTTTATACTGAAATTTTAATTAAAATTGAATCTATTAAGGATATTGAAAAATCATCAAAAGAACAATTATCAGGTAAAATTTATGAATATTTTGTAGGAAGAGATCAATCAGCAATTTCTGAACTTGGTGCTTATTTTACAAATAGAAGAATTGTAAATTTCTGTTTAGATAAAGTTAAACCTCAAATTAAAAGTGATGGTTCAATTCCAAAAATGATTGATATGTTTGGAGGTTCTGGTGGTTTTACTATTGGATATATGGATTATCTTAATAAAAATTTTACAATTGATTGGAAACAACAACTTGATAATATATATCATTTTGATATAAATGAAGATGTTTTAAAATCAGCAAAATTGGAATTCTTCTGTTTATCTGGTGGAATTATTCCAAAATCAGGTACAAATGGTAATATTAGAAGAACTAATTCTTTTAAGCAGGAGTTTGAAGGAGATTATGGCAAATTTGATTTAATATTAACTAATCCTCCGTATGGTGGTGATAAAGTAGGAACATCTGGTAAAAAAGAAAAGAGAGATAAAATCATTGAATATATTAATAATGAAATTAAATTATTTAAAAATAAAGTTATTGAAATTCTTGAAGGTTTTAAAGATTATAAAAAAATATTAGATGATATTAAAAAACCAAATACTAAGATTGATAAAATTCTTAAATTAATTATTGATATTGATTATTTTAAAGATAATCATGATGTTAAAAGAATTCAACAATTATATGAACAATCAAATGAACTTAAAAAAGAAAATAAAATAGAAATAGAAGATACTAAAAAATTATGTGTTAATGTTGATAGTTGTAGTAAAAATATTGGAAATTTTGCAGCAAAACATAAATTAAAAGGAACAGATAAAGAAGCATGTTCTTTAATGTTAATTATGGATTTATTGGCAATGGATGGAACTGCAGTTGGTGTTCTTAAAGAAGGATTATTCTTTGATAGTTCTTATACTGATTTAAGAAAGGTTTTAATTGAAAATTTCAATGTTAAGGAAATTATAAGTGTTCCATCAAATCAATTTGAAAATACAGCAACTAAAACATCAATACTTATATTTAAAAATGAAAAGGAAGAGAAAACTTCTATGATAAATTTTAGTGAATTAAAAGTTAATTTATATGATAATGATGAATTTATTGAAAAAGATAATAGAATTTATTTAAAATTTAATAAAGGAGATATTAAAAATGTTGAAGAAATCTTTATTAAATCCGTATCCGTAAATGAAATTAAAAGTAATGAAACCTATTCATTAAATTCTAAAGATTATAATAAAGTTTCTATTGAATGTGGTGATGATTTTAAATTAGTTTGTATTGGTGATATTTGCGAATTTCTTCCAAAATCTAAAAAACAAGCATCATATGGTAAAGATGAAGGACTTTATAATTTTTATACATCAAGTGATAAAGTTAAAAAATGTGATGAAGCAGATTATAATGATGAATATTTAATTATTGGAAATGGTGGAGTTGCCAATATTAAAATTGATAGAAATTTTAGTTGTTCCGATCATAATTATATAATTAATTCAAATGATAAGTATTATTTATATTATTTATTATCAAGTAGTATTTATTTATTAGAGAATGGGTTTAAAGGTTCAACACTAAAAAATTTATCAAAGAAATATTTAGAAGAATTAGAAATTCCTATTCCTAAAACTCAGGAATTAATTGATTATTGGATTGATAAGATTTCTACTCCTTTTAATCTCAAACAAGAAAAAGAAAAGAGATTTAAGGAACTTGAAAATGAAATTAAATCAAAAATTAAAGATATTCAAGATAATTATGAATGCGAGGAAGTGAGATTGGGTGATATATGTGAATATATTAAAACAGGAAAAAACAAAACACCAGATAATAAAAAGGGAAATTTATATCCTTATTACGGAACAAGTGAAATTACAGGATATACAGATTATTATTTATTTGACGGAGAACATATTTTAATAGCAAGAAACGGAAAAGTAGGAAATTGTTTTATAACAAAAAATAAATGTTTTCCAAGTGATCATATATTTGTTTTAAAATTAAAAAATGCAAATTTATATTATATATATTATTTATTAAATATAAATTCACATATTATTTATAATAATTCTTATGGTTCAATTATAAAAGGTATTTCAAAAACAAAATTAGAAGATTTTAAAATAAAATTACCTAAAGACAAAACTTTAATTGATAATCTTCAACATTTATTTGATGAGGTTGAGGTATTACAAAAAGAAATTAAAGAATTAGATGAAACTTATAATGAATATCTTCAGGAATTATCTAAATCTGCTATTAAAAATCAAGAAATCTTAAATTCTAACAATGATAATTATGAAGAAACAGAAGAAATTTCAAATGAAACTCATGATATTGATGATGAACCAATAACTGTAAAATCTGAAACTTCATCAAAGAAATCATTGACAATCGCAGAATTAAAAGAACAATGCAAATCATTAGGAATTAAAGGATATTCTAAAAAAAATAAAGAAGAATTAATAGAAATGATTAAGAATCATAAATAAATTTATATAAATAAAAGTTTTTTTTGTTTTTATCTTCTTTTAATTTTATTAATTAATCCTAATTCATTTGAAAAGTTGCTGAAATCATTATAGAAATCTTCGGGGTCTTTTGGTAATTCATTATGAATAGATAACAATCTTTTATAATCTTCAATTGATTTTACTTCTTTTTCTTTACAGAAATTTATCCATTTTTGTTTGGTAGGTATTAAATTACTTGTATCATATCCAAGGAAATCGCACCAATTAATCCAAACTCCTTTATTAATGAAATATCTATTAGGATTTTCAATAAAATTTTCATGAATATCTTTTGAATTCTCATAATCAATTCTTGAATTTAATTTTAAAGATTTATTGATAGATTTAACATAATTATATTCATTTTCTTCTTCTGTAAAATCACATGTCAAATCTTTACTATTTCTTAATTTCATTTTAATTTTCAATAATAATTCAGGGTTTTCAATAATTTCATATTTAGATTTATTTTCCAATTTGATTATTGATTTAGATGAAACTATTGATGAAACTATAATTTTTTGTTCAATTGTATCATCATAATTTCTCAATTGCCTTACAATATGACTAATATTTGAATAATTTTCATTAGATAAATAAGGAATAATATAATAAGCAATTTTATCAGGTTTTTTTAAATAAAGTCGATTAGCTCTTAATAAATATTGAACTATTCGAATTTCACTATTCATATTACACGCAACTGTTATTCCATCAATAATAGGACAATTAATTCCCTCACCAAATAATTGAACACATGAAATAATACCATATTTATATTTTTTATTTTTAAATTCATTGAGACCATTGGCAATAACTTCATTGTCTAATTGAGAATGTAAAGAATTATAATATAGATCATTAGGATTAATATCAATTATTCCATAATTTAAAATTTCCTCAATATAATTTTTAGCTAATTCAGCATCTTTAATTTCATTTGTATAAATTAATAAATGGGTGGGTGAATTATCTTTAAATGTTAATGATTTGAGAGTTAAATATACACAAATAAATAATTCTTTATTTGAAATAGATGATGATAGTTTATGTTTGATTTCTGCCAATTCTCTTAAGTGATTTTCAATAATTATGACTTTATAATCAGTAATTATTTTATTATCGATTGCCCATTTAAAAGTTTTTTCATCTATTATTTCTCCAAATACTGCTTTATTTTCCATAGAATAACAATCATTATCATTTTTATTTATTATTAACTTTTTAGTTGCAGTCATATAAAGGGTTTTATATGATTTAATTTTATGAAAAAGAATAAAACGATGTTTATAATCACCATCACTATCATTATCTTTTCCAACTAAATGATGACATTCGTCGGCAATTTTAAAATCGAATTTAATATTATCATTAATAAATAAATAAGATGAATGATAAGTAGTAATTATAAATAAAGGTTCATTTGTATTTTTAGAAAGAAATTTTTTAATATTTTTAAAATTAATATTAGGAGAACTAATTAAAATATTATTTTTATTTTTAAAAACTTGAAGAATTTCATTTGCAAATTGTTGTTGAAGAAAACAACTAGGAACGCCAATAATAATTTTCATAAAACCAAGTTTTTGAGTTATAAATATAGACATTAAAGATTTACCAAGACCACAAGTCCAAATTAAATTACCAATATCATTTACTTGATAAAAATCTTTAATTTTATTTAAAATATCAATTTGATGTTCTTTAGGTTTTATTTGTATATGATTAATATATTTATAAATTAAATTTTTAAAATCTTCAAATTTATTTTTATTAGTTTTTTTATTAAGTCTTTTTAAATCATTTTCATCTACTAATTTAAAATTAATTTTATGTTTAATTAAAAAATCATCAATTTTATCAATAATAATTTTATTATAAAATTCTGTACCACCATCAATATAAATATTAAATTTTTTAAATTTATTTTTTAATAAATCATCAATAATTTTTAAATGATTTTCATGTTTAATATTTAATTCAAAAATTTTAATAAATTTGCCTCTGATTATTTCACCAGTAATATATGAATTATTTCTATCTTTAATAGATTTAGTAATTCCCATTTTATAAACATTTTTTAATTCAAACCAATCATTTGTTCTAATATAAATGTAACCTTTTTTATTCATTCATTATTTATTTATAATGATTATTCTTTTATCATTTTTTATTATTAATGAATATCTAAATTATTTTAATGTCGAAAGGAAAAACAAAAATGATTTAGTTTACCAATTATGAAAAATGATAAATATTGATTGAAATATAATAATAATCATGATTACTATTTTTAAATTTGCGATAGAATCATACAAATCTTTTTTAATTTCCTTATGTAATATTTCATTTATACAACTATTATGATACAAACCTAACAATTTATATTTATATTTATCTTCACATAATTGAGTAATACTAATGAAATCTCTAAATAATTTAGAATATAATCTATGACCATCATTATTACAACTTTCTCCTCCATTATTCATAAAAAATCGCATATGACAAGAAGTAAACTCGCAATTATATACATTTATTGGTATATGATCAGATGCTGTTGGTCTTTGTGTTTTTTCATATTTAATATTACAATCTGAAAAAACATATTTTGCAAAATCATTAACAATTTTTTTTCTAAGATGCTTTTCTAATTCATTTTTATTACTTTCTACATAATCAGATATAAGTTCAATATTTAAGTCTACAATTTTATTAAAATATTTATTGTTTTTGGAATAAATGTTTAAATTTTGCTGAATTTTACTTTTATATTCATTGTCATTTGGATTAAAAGCAGTCATTTTATAATTAAAAACATTCAAATAAAAAATCAATTTTTATAAGTTTATAAAAAAATGACAATTATAATAATTATATAAAAAAATATATATGGATAACGGATTTTTTTATATTCTAAATAATAAAGATTGGGAATATGAAAATAAATTAAAATATGGTGTAGCAATTAATTATAATAAAAGATTTAAAACAGATCAGCATTCATATAGAAGTGAATATGTTTCAATATATAAATATGAAAAAATCAAAAATAAATATAAATTACATTATAATAATATTGATGATATAATTTCAAAACAAAGAAAAAATGATAAAATTGAAAAATTAATTAAAAAAAAATATCCATTAGAATCATTTGAAAATTTATTTAAAATTAAAAAATATTTAATATCTCATAATGGTGGAACGGAATTTATTAACAAAGAAGGTTTAAAATTATTAGAAGATATTTTATTAAATGATTTTAATAAAATTGGCATAAAAGTTTCAATATTTCCAAAGGAAGAATGGAATATTATTAATTCTGATAGTGATAGTTATAATTCTGATTGTGATAGTTATAATTCTGATTGTGATAGTTATGACACTGAAATGTTTAAAATAGAACTAAATATAAATAATAATATATATGAAAATAATTTAAGAGATTATCAAAAAAAAATTAAAAATGAAGCATTATCAAATATTATTAAAGATAGTAAAGTTTATATTTCATTAGCAACTGGTGGAGGTAAAACGCGTATTTCATTTGAAATTTTAAATGAACTTTCAGAAAATAATTCAACAATAATAATATTTACACCAAGAGTTAATATTTGTCAGCAAAATCTTAATAATAAATACCTTAAATTATTAACCAATTCTTGCAAAATTTATAATAAAACTAATTTGAAGGATATTTCAAATAATGATAATAATTTAGTTTGTTGTTGTATAAATTCTTATAAAAAAGTCGTAAAAGCAATTGTTAATTCAGATTTAAGAAATATTTCAATTTGGTTTGATGAAGCACATTATGGAATTGATAATTGGATTATAAATTTTAATGAAGAAAAAGAATTTCTTCTTAAAGATGATAAATATATTAAGTATCGTTTATTTACATCTGCATCACCTAATAAAGATTTCATTACTAAAAA
>Ga0172373_10002047_pt1 | contig 31552 bp, 28 predicted proteins | sample Lak10m_2_FD_114546 | JGI IMG/M metagenome (GOLD analysis project Ga0172373, IMG submission 114546) | Freshwater microbial communities from Kabuno Bay, South-Kivu, Congo - kab_092012_10m | ecosystem: Environmental > Aquatic > Freshwater > Lake | place: Democratic Republic of the Congo...
AGCCTTAAATCGTTTTTGAGAATTCTTAGCAATGAAGATGGTGACAAATAAGGAAATAGGTAGAATGGCAAGCGCGACAAGCGTTAATTGCCAACTCGTCACAAACATCATAATTAAGGTGCCCACAAACATAAACAATGAACTTAAAACCGAACTTAAAATCCCTTGCAGTGAACGAGAGACACTATCCACGTCATTCGTACCCTTCGATAGAATTTCACCATAGGTTTGGCGGTCAAAGAATGCCAAAGGCAATCGATCCATTTTCGCTTGGAACGATTGACGAATCTTATATGAATAACGGTTCGAGATGGGAATCAATAAAAATTCTGATAACCAGGTAAAGAAATGAGAGAAGAAGTAAAAACCAACAATAATACCAAAACGTATTAAGATATCAGGCCATCTTAAGGCAAGTAGGCCGTTCACCTCATCAAAAAAGATGGCGGGATTGGCAATGATATCGTTTAAGATATCTCGAATATACAAAGGCGATAATAAGGTGAATACAACGGAAATCGTAATGATAATTGCCACAAAAATTAAAGCGGCTTGATAAGGCTTAAAGTCAATGACTAAACGGCGAAGCGTGCCTTTAAAGTTTTTTGGTTTTTCGTTTTCGGTAAGTCCGCCCATGCGGCCATATCTTGGTCCTGCCATTAGGTTTGACTCCCTTCTAGACTCATATCGTTCTTCGTTAATGCTAAGGTCTTTTCCACTTCTTCTGGATCTAATTGCGAGTAAACAATTTCTTTATAAATGTCACAGGTTGTTAACAAGGTTTGGTGTTTACCCTGCCCAACGATTTGACCTTCATGTAACACCACAATATGATCAGCATCAATAATCGTACTGACGCGCTGTGCCACAATGATGACAGTTGCCGAATTGGTATACGTCTTTAACCGATTTCTTAAGCGAATATCAGTCTTATAGTCTAATGCGGAAAAAGCATCATCAAAAACATAGATTTCTGGTTTTTTAACTAAGGCTCGTGCAATCGATAAGCGTTGTTTTTGCCCACCAGAGAAGTTTTTACCGGTTTGCGACACTTGAACATTAAGTTGTTCAGGATATTTCTTGATAAAGTGATCGGCTTGGGCGACTTCGAGTGCTTGCCAAATTTCTTCATCAGTAGCATTAGGTTTACCAAAGGTAAGATTTTGTTTGACCGAACCGGTGAAAAGTAAAGCTTGTTGGGGTACAAAACCAATTTTATTTCTTAAATCCGTTTGTTTCATATCGCGTACGTCGACTTCATCGATAAGAACTTGACCTCCGGATACATCAAAGAATCGGGGGATTAAGTTAATAATCGAAGACTTACCACTGCCGGTGGAACCAATAATGGCGGTTACTTGTTTTGGTTTGGCGGTAAACGAAATGGTTCTTAAGGTTGGTTGTTGAGCATCCTTGAATTGAAACACCACATCTTTAAATTCAACCTTGCCTGTGGTCATTTTTGTGGTCTTTGGTTTAATAGGATCAAGAATCGAAGAGTGGGTATCCAACACTTCATTAATACGTTTAGCGGAGGCTCTTGCTCTTGGTAGCATGATGAGAATGGCGGCGAGCATTAACAACGAGAACATTAAGGTACTAGAATATTGCGCTGTTGAGAGAATGTCACCGAAAGCCACATTTACATCCCCTAACACCAAGGCTTGCCCATCAAAGGTGGCAAAACCAACAAAGAATACCGATAAGTAAGTCAAATCAAACACCAACGATACAAAAGGGTTTAAGTAAGACATGGTGCGACTAACGTGCATATTGGTTTGAGTAAGGTCTTCGTTTGCATCGGCAAATCGTTTTGCTTCTTTCTTTTCTTGGTTGAAGGCTCTAACCACGCGTACCCCAGTTAAATTTTCACGAAGCACTAATGTTAATTGATCCAGTTTCTTTTGCACCTTTTCAAATAAAGGCGAAGCGATTTTAAACGTAATGCCAATCGCAATAAAGATGACTGGAACGGAAACCGCAAAAACAAACACCAGTAAGGGGTTGGTGCCAAGCGTTAAGGTAATCGCAGTCACCAACGTCACAGGGGTGGTAATGATAATTCTTAATCCAAACAAGAAAATCCCTTGAATTTGTTGAACATCGTTCGTGGTTCTAGTAATTAAACTAGAGGTGCCGAACTTTTCAAATTCACTTAACGATAATTGGTTGACCTTTTGGAAGACTGCATCGCGAACGTTTTTAGCAAATCCAGTTGCAATCGAGGAGTTGAGAAGAGCGTTACCAATCGCCAAGGCAATGACGCCTAAAGACAACAATAACATCCATAATCCTGTGATTAGAATTTCGCTGGTAGGTTGATCAGCCAACACGAGATTGGTAATTAATCCAACATTACGAGGGATTTGTAATTGTAGGAACGCCATTGCTGCAAACCCTAAAGAAATGAGGATGAGTCGTTTCCATAAAGGTAAAACATATTTAAAGATTTTAATCATAACTTATAACAATATACGCTTCTTTTTTAAAAATTAAAGCAATTTGAGTTTAGCGACTTCGTTATGAGTGAGTTCACGAAATTCGCCTTCTTTTAAGTTCCCTAAGGTTACATCCCCAATCGCGTGCCGGTGTAACCCAACGACTTGATAACCAAATTTAGAAAACATGCGTTTAACTTGATGAAACTTACCTTCATAAATGGTCAACGAAACTTGATGAGGATTTGTTAATAGATTTAATGCTGCCGCCTTAACCATTTCTTTTTCACCCAAGGAAAAACCAGCTTTAAAAATATCGATTAATTTTTTATCTAAGGGTTGATCTAGTGTGACGTGATAGGTTTTTCCAACATCGTGTTTTGGTGATGTTAAATGATGGGTTAGTTGTCCGTTATCCGTGAAAATAAGTAAGCCAGTCGTATCTTTATCTAACCTTCCAACCAAATGCAAATCGCGATGTTCATAACCTTGAATCAAACTAAAGGCAGTAGGATCTTTGCGGTCTTCTCTTGCAGACACACAACCCTTCGGTTTATTGAGCATGAGGTAAACATATTCTTGATAAGAGACCGGAGCTTCGTCCACCAATACTTCATCGCGTTCTGGGTTGACATCAAATCCACTATCTAAAATCACTTCCTGGTTAACTAAAACCACCCCTAATTTAATCAGGTTTTTCACTTCACTTCTGGTGCCAACACCAGCATTAGCGAGAAATTTATCGAGACGCATATCGACGATTTAACCAGAAGCTAGCTATTGTACCGATTGCCAAGGTGACAACGGATAACAAAACCATCCATAGAGATAGAGCTTGGTAAACTGGCACGATCTTGTAGTTATAAAAAATCGCACCAACAGAACCAATGATAAAACCGAAAATAGCTAAATGGATTTCTTGTTTATATTTTTTAAACAACAAAGACATGACGGTGCTGATCACAGCAAAACCCACAAGCGCACCTACTCCCAAAAGGGCAAAGTTAATGAACTCAGGAACCAATCCTTGAATGTTAAATACATTTTCAATTAATCGTTGCAGACTGTTTAATACCGGTTCATAAAAACCAATGGTGAGTAATAACATCGATCCAGAAATACCAGGTACTACAAAAGCTGAAACACCTAAAAAACCAACCACGATTAAGGTTAACTTTGGTAAGAGCGCCCCACCTTCAAGAATTAAACTTGCATCTAATTCCCCGATCACGGAAAAGACACCAAGAAGCAAAGCAATCAGTCCCGGTATTAGGATGTAAACCCAACTCACAGCAGAAAAATGCATTGGCAAATCACGTCGTAACGTGGGCAAACTTCCAATAATTAAACCAGCGAATAGGGCCACTGTAGGTAAGGGTGCAAATTCAAAAGCAAGACCCATTGGGAAGGTTAGAGCACCAATCGCCAAAACAATGCCAAGCCCTGTTGGTAAAAGTACAGTCAGAGATTGACGGAAGTTCTTTTTGATACCGACAATCGACTCAATTAACCGATCATAAATACCTAGCATAAACGCAATCGTTCCACCAGAAATTCCTGGAATAATTGCCGCCGTTCCGATTGCTAAACCTTTTAAAAATAAGCTAATAAAATTTGGATTCAATTTCTTCATTTCGTTTCAAGTATAGCACTCGTGATAAGATAGTTAAGCAAGGAATATTCAGTTGTGAAATTGATTGTTGGATTAGGAAATCCAGGAAAAGAATACGCCAAGACACGCCACAACATGGGTTTTATGGTGGTAGATGCATTGGCAAAAAAATGGAACCTTTCTCCTTTCAAAACTAATTTTCAAGGTGAATATGTAACCCAGACGCTTCATCAAGTCATCTTATTAAAACCCGCAACCTTTATGAATTTAAGTGGTCAATCTGTCTTCGCAATCAGTCAATTTTATAAAATCTCAACCCAAGAAATCGTAGTAATCTATGATGATTTAGCTTTAGAGCCAGGAAAAATTAGATTAAGAATGACTGGTTCAAGTGGTTCGCACAACGGCATGCAACATATCATCGACACCTTTAGCACGCAAGAAATCAAACGGATTCGCGTTGGGATAGGCGCCGTACCATTAGACCAAAAAGGCAAGGATTATGTTTTAGGGGTTCCTTCCAAAGAGGACCAAAAGAAAACGAATCAAGCAATTCAGGATGCAGTATCTGCAATTGAAGTTTACCTGAAGACCAATTTCTCTCAAGCGATGAATCAATTTAATCGAGGTGATAGCGACTGAAATCTCTATTCTCACAAATTCAAGAAACCAAGATTACCACCCCCCTGTTATCGAAAAAGGGGCTTTTTCATTTGGACGACACGATTGGGATTGCTTTGACCGTTGCTGCTACTTATTTAGAAAAACCACAAAGTATCCACGTGATTACTTCCAATCTTTATAATGCCCAAAAAGTTTATGATCTCTTAACTGGATTCATCGGTGAAAGTCACTGTCTCTTTTATCCAGTGGATGAATTATTGAGAGCGAATACCATTGCAAACAACAAAGAAATGTTGGCACAACGCCTTTATGTGATGAGTCAATTACTAACGCGTAAATCGTTTATTCTCATCACGCATACCGCCGGTGTGCTTAAGTATTTGCCCAACCCTCAATATATTGAGAGTTTAAAACTCAATCTTAAACCTGGAGAAAGTTACCCGATTCAGCATCTCAAAAAGCTATTGATTGCCGCAGGTTATCAACGTGTTAATAAAATTGATGCATCCCTTCAATTTGCGATTCGTGGAGATATTTTAGACATCGCTTCGGTGAATTTACCGCATCCGGTCCGTATTGAATTCTTTGGCGAAGAAATTGAAAGTATTCGGTATTTTGACATTGCCAACCAAACCTCATTTGAACAAATTCATCAAGCGGTAATCCTTCCTGCAAGTGATATTTTATTTACCCCCGAAGAAAGAGCAGGCTTAGAAACCAAAGTTTTAACGCAGCTCGCTAGTGATTTAAAATTAATTGGTCCACAACTTTATTCACAACTCGAGACGGTGACACTAAGTGATTTACAATCCATTCAACAACATCAAATTCATTCCCAACATTATCGTTACTTGGGATTTTCACAATCGCAACATTACTCGATTTTAGATTACCAAGCCAACGCAATTACATTAATTGCCAATCAAGATCAAGTTGAAAGCACTGCTAAGTTACTCATCGAAGAAGGTTGGTCTTACTTCCAAGAATTATCCATTTCTGGTCGTCAACTTTCCCATCTTCAAATGTATCGTCCTCTTGATCGCGTCCTCAGCACCACGCAAAATATTTACAACAAGGAATTTGTTTCCGAATCCGGTTTTCATCTTTCTATTCGCCCAATCACGATTGGTTCAAATCAAACCAGTGCCTTACACACAACGCTAAAATCAGCGATTGCACTTTACCCCAACCCATTGTTTGCCGTTAGCACCCAATCGCAACTTGATCAACTCACGACTCAACTTCAAGAACTTAAACAAACCTTTACACTCACAGAAGGATTACAAATCCCCAACCAAAAGATTGCCATCACCTTATTGAATCTTGAAGAAGGTTTTGAAATCCCGGACTTTAAATTTGCTTGTATTACCAGTAAAGAATTATTTGGGTATCGTCAAAAAACTTCAAAATATTTTTCCCGTTATAAAGAGGCGACTATACTTTCGTCTCACGAAGATTTATCTCCTGGTGATTATGTGGTGCATGAGTACTCTGGTATCGGGCAATACATAGGCGTTAAAACCATTGAAATTGATGGTCTCCATAAAGATTATTTGCATATTCAGTATGCCGGTACGGATGTTCTTTATGTCCCCTTATCGCAATTTAAATTAGTGAGAAAATTTTCTGGTAAAGAAGGAGCGGCACCCAAACTTCATCGCCTCCAATCCAAAGAATGGGAAAGTACCAAAAAGCGAATTAAAGAAAGAGTGGATGATTTAGCAGAACGGCTTGTCACGCTGTATAAAAATCGCGCTGTTACGCAAGGTTATGCATTTCCTGCCGATGACGAACTACAAACCCAATTTGAAAACATATTTCCTTATGAACTCACACCAGACCAACAGCGATCCGTAAATGAAATTAAAGCGGATATGGAAAAACCTTTCCCCATGGATCGGTTGTTATGCGGCGATGTTGGGTTTGGAAAAACCGAAGTCGCCTTTCGTGCTGCTTTTAAGGCAATGAATGCTCACAAACAAGTAGCGATACTTTGTCCAACCACCCTCTTGGCTAGACAACATTACGAAAGAGCGATTGATCGATTTGCCACCTTTGGCATTAATATTGCTATCTTCTCTCGCTTAATTCCTGAAGCAAAGCAAAAAGAATATATGAAGCAAGTAAAGTCAGGACAGATTCAATTGGTTATCGGCACCCATCGTTTGCTTAGTAAAGAAATCATCTTTAAAGACTTAGGTTTATTAATTGTAGACGAAGAACAACGATTTGGTGTTGAACAAAAAGAAAATATCAAAGAACTCAAGACCAACGTCGATGTGTTAACGCTTAGTGCGACACCGATTCCGCGAACGTTGCAAATTTCCTTATTGGGGATTCGTCAATTGTCTCAAATCAACACCTCGCCACTGAATCGCGTCCCGATTCAAACTTATGTCATGCGCCACGATCCACTGATTATTAAAGAATTAATTGAACGAGAGCTCGCAAGAGAAGGTCAAGTGTATTATCTTCATAATCGCGTTGAAGACATTGGGTTTGTCGCCTCACAATTAAACACCAAGATTAAAGGCAGTCGCGTTGGTGTTGTTCATGGACAAATGGAAAAAAATGATATTGAAGATGTGATGGTGGATTTCTATAATGGCAATATTAACCTTTTAGTTTGTACTTCTATTATTGAAAATGGAATTGATGTTGCCAATGCTAATTTAATCATCATCGAACAAGCGGCAAACTTCGGATTATCTCAGTTATACCAAATTAAAGGCAGGGTAGGTCGTGGTAATCGAATCGCCTACGCCTATTTACTTTACGAAGAAGCAGAACGTCTTAATGAACAAGCTGCTAAACGTTTAAAAGCAATTCAAGAGTTTACTGAATTAGGCAGTGGATATAAGATTGCCCAACGCGATTTAATGATTCGCGGTGCGGGAGACATTTTAGGTCCAGAGCAAGCAGGATTTATTGATACGGTTGGTCTTGATATGTATTTACAATTACTCAATGAAGCGATTGAAGAAAAGAAAACGGGTATTGTTAAACCGCCTGTTACCCCAACCCCATCACTGATGATTGATGCTTACATTCCTGAGACCTATGCCAAAACCGAAGATAAGGTTGAGCTATATCAATCCATTGAATCGGCAAAAGATTTTGATGAATTACAAACGATTGAAAATGACATTCGTGATATTTACGGAAGGTTGCCAGACCAAGTTCAAAACTTATTAAAGAAAAGACACTTTGATTTATTGATCCAACATCCCGCTGTTGGATCTTGGCAAGAAACCAAGACCTATATCGATGTGTTTTGTAGTGAAGCCTTTACCAATCTCAACAAATCAGGAACGTTATTATTCCAACTTATTCAACATCATGTGCACGCATTAAAGATTAATTATGCTAATCGAATCCTGCGCATTCGCCTAAATAAAACCGGTGATTGGTTTGCGATTTTAATGGATTTGATTAGAGGGGTTGTGCAAACCTACGATAATCTTACAAAAAAGGATTAAACTAATCGTATGAGATTAGATTTATATTTAAAGCAAATTGGGATATTAAAACGTCGCTCTTTGTCGAAAGAAACCATCGAAAAAAATCGGGTCAGAGTGAACGATCAACTCACCAAACCCAGTTATGAAGTTAAACCCCAAGACATCATCGATATTTATTTTAAAGATCAAACCATCAAAATTCGAGTACTAAACCCGATTCAAAATTATGAAACCATTCCTCAACCCAAACCTTCTCGATCCCGCTAAAACCTACGTGGTGGCAGTGTCTTTTGGCCCAGATTCAATGGCACTTTTACATCTTTTACAACAACAGGCACTTAAGATTGAAGTCGCCCACGTTAACTACCACTTAAGAAAAGAAAGCGATCTTGAACAATCCCAACTTGAGCAATATTGTTTGGTCCATGATTTACCATTACACATCTTAGATGTTTCTAAAATGCCCAAGGGAAATCTACAAGCCCAAGCAAGAAAGATTCGCTATGACTTTTTTAAAGAGCTTCTACATACCCTTCACGCAGAAGGTATTTTAACCGCCCATCATCAAGATGATGATTTAGAAACGGCGATGATGCAGGCCCACCGCACGAACCTCTATGAGTATTTTGGGATTCGCCCAGTTGGTTCTTGGGAGGGGGTTAAGGTCTATCGGCCTTTACTTGATGTATCCAAACAAGCGTTAATGGATTATTGCTCTGAACACCACATTCCTTATTCGATTGATCTCAGCAACACCAAGTTAATTTATCAACGCAATCGCATTCGCGCTGAATTAAAAAAACTTACGGTTTCCGAACAAGATAAAAAAAGAAAAGCATTTCAAGAAGCCAATCAACTTCGACAACAAATTCTGCAATCATTGCAACCGTTGATGGCAAAACGCTTTCTACCGATTGCTCAATATCAACAGTGGGATATCTTAAAGCGTTTCTTATATTGGGTTTTATTAAACCAAACGCACGGAATTTTCTTTCCTATTACCGAGTCTTGGTTAAATAAAATCCAACAAGTTCTCACCTCTCAAAAACCGAATATCCTTATTTCTTTTGCCCGTGGGTGGCATCTTGAAAAAGCGTATGACCACATTTGGTTAGTAAAGAATGAACTAATCAAACCTTATCGGTTTAAAAATCCTAAAGGCACGGTGAGAGTTTCTGGATTGATTATTCATTTAGAGCGAACGCCTCCACTCCCCAAAACCTTTATTCTTCGTTCTTGCAAACCTAACGACTTATTAACGATTAAAACCTATGCAAAACCCTTCCGTCGCTTGGCGATTGATTGGAAAATGCCACTATTTTTAAGAAGGGTGTGGCCGGTCTTTACCACACCCAAGGGTGACATTATTCTTCTACCTCGATACCAAAAAAACTATGATGTTAAAGCGAATAATTGGTTAGAGATTTTAGAATAGAATATAATCATAGTACGAGAAGATATCGTGTATAATTTTCTCTATATCGTCACGGATTAAGGAGCAATCATGAATCGAAAACCTACCACCCTTATCAATTACTTATTTCCATACATTATGATGGCAACCGCCGTCTTAGCGTTTGTATGGCTGGTATTTTTTTCTAATCCAATCGGCACGGTCAATATTCCTGCCACCAACTTAGGTAATTTCTTACAAACTGCCGACATCAAGGAAATCACCACCACCGAACGGGAAACCGTGACGATTATTTCCGGAAACTATGTTAGTGAAGAGGGGAGCACCATCTATTTCACTGCCACCTTTGAAACGAGCAATACCTTTATTAAGGATGCGGTGGATGAAGCCTTAAGTACAAGATTAATTAATGAAAATGATCCAAACCAAGGTTATTTCTTTGCCCAAATTTGGAATACCAACAATGCCTTTGAAACCAATTGGTTTGATGCTTGGGGTCCTACCATTTTTGTGGTCGGGGGTTCGGCCCTCGTTTTCTTATTTATCTTTTCAAGAATGAATGCCAGTGTGAACAACACTAATAACAAAGCCCTTGAATTTAATCGGTCTCGAGCACGGAGAGAAGATAATTCTAAGATTAAATTTAGCGATGTTGCAGGCGCCGAAGAAGAAAAAGCTGAATTAGTTGAATTAGTTGAATACCTAAAAACACCAGCCAAATTTACCAAATTAGGCGCAAAACTACCTCGTGGTGTTTTATTAGTGGGTCCTCCAGGAACGGGTAAAACTTTACTTGCTAAAGCGGTTGCCGGTGAAGCAGGTGTCCCTTTCTTCTCCATCTCAGGTTCTGATTTTGTTGAAATGTTTGTTGGGGTTGGTGCTGGCCGCGTTCGTGACATGTTCCGTCAAGCCAAACGTAACGCCCCCTGCTTAATATTTATTGATGAAATTGATGCCGTTGGTCGTCAACGTGGTGCCGGTATGGGTGGTGGTAACGATGAACGTGAACAAACCCTCAACCAATTACTCGTGGAGTTAGATGGTTTTTCGGATAACTCAGGCATCATCGTTATCGCTGCTACGAATCGTGAAGACGTCCTCGACCCAGCCCTATTACGAGCGGGACGCTTTGATCGGCAAATTACAGTAAACTTGCCCGATCGAAAAGGAAGAGCGGCCATTTTTGCTGTTCACTCTAGAAATAAAAAATTAGACCCAACTGTTGAATTTGATAATCTTGCAAAGCGAACTGTTGGCTTTTCGGGTGCAGATATTGCCAACATTATGAACGAAGCCGCCATCCTGGCTGTTCGTGGAAATCGCGAAGTCATTACCTTAAAAGACATTGATGAAGCGATTGATCGTCGTATTGCCGGTCCGGCAAAGAGTTCCCGTGGTTTGTCTGAACACGAAAGAGAAGTTGTGGCTTATCACGAAGCAGGCCACGCGATTATCGGTCTCAACTTAAAATTCTCTGATAAAGTTCAGAAAATCACGATTGTTCCTCGCGGAAGAACCGGTGGACATGTGATGATGACCCCCGAAGAAGATCGTTTCTTGATGACCAAAAATCAATTGGTTGCAAGAATTATTGGGTATCTAGGCGGTCGCACATCGGAAGAAATATTCTTTGGTGATGTTTCGACTGGGGCCCAAAATGATATTGAAGTTGCCACGCGTATTGCGAGAATGATGGTCACAGAGTATGGGATGAGTTCCTTAGGACCCATCCAATATGAATCGAATACTAGTTCCGTCTTTTTAGGAAGAGATTATAATTCAACCCAAAAGAATTTCTCAACCCAAGTCGCCTTTGAAATTGATAAAGAAGTGAGAAAAATTATCGATGATGCACACTTGGAAGCGAGACGAATTTTAACAGAAAAGAAACAAGATTTAATTTTAATCGCCAAAACGCTTTTAGAAAAAGAAACCATTACTGCCGAAGAAATTTCCTTGATTCTTGCGAACAAACCTGTTGAAGAAGAACCCAAGAAAACGCGAAAAAAGAAAGAAGATAAGGACGCATAATTATGGCGCTAACCGATCAAGAAATAGTCCGAAGAGAGAAACTACAAAAATTAATCGATAAAGGCATTGACCCCTTCGGCCAAAAGTTTTTAACCACGCATCACTCTATCCAAGTTAAAAAACTTGCAGAAGGTAAAACCCACGACGAATTAGAAATTTTAAATTTAAAAACATCGGTTGCCGGTCGCATTGTTTTACTGAGAAATATGGGTAAAGCAAGTTTTATTACGTTGCAAGATAAGTTAGGAACTATTCAAGCTTATATCCGAAAAGATGTCATCGGTGATGAAGCTTATAGTATCTTCGAACTTGCAGATTTGGGTGATATTGTCGGCCTTGAAGGAACATTGATGCTCACCAAGACTGGTGAAATCACGGTCAAAGCAAAAACCTATACTCACTTAGTTAAAGCTTTAAGACCACTTCCAGAAAAATATCATGGATTAAGTGATGTTGAAGAACGTTATCGTCGTCGTTATGTCGATTTAATTGTGAATGAAGAAGCGCGCAAAGTTGCCCTGATGCGGCCACAAGTCATACGTTTGATTCAACAACACATGGACGCACAAGGTTATGTGGAATTTGAAACTAGTATGCTCCAATCGACTTTGGGTGGTGCTTCTGCTCGTCCCTTTGTCACGCATCACAACGCCTTAGATCGAGATTTCTATTTACGTATTGCTACTGAACTTCCTTTGAAGCGTTTACTTGTTGGCGGTTTAGAACGGGTCTATGAAATCGGTCGTTTGTTTAGAAATGAAGGGATTGATACACGTCACAATCCAGAGTTCACCACCATTGAAGCCTACCAAGCGTATGGTGACTTATCCGACATGCAACAACTTGCACAAAACTTGTTATCTAGTCTGGCGATGAAATTAACCGGCAGTTTTGATTTACCTTGGGGTGACAAAACTATCTCTTTGAAACCGCCATTCCGTTCGGTTCATATGGTGGACTTGATTAAAGAACACACCGGTATTGATTTCTTTAAATCGATGACATTTGAACAAGCTAAAGCCTTAGCCGATCAACACAATATTCATTTAGAAAAACATGAAAATGCAGTTGGATACATTATCAATAAGTTCTTTGAAACTTTCTGTGAAAAGAAATTAATTCAACCCACCTTTGTTACCGGCCATCCTTTAGAAATAAGCCCTCTTGCCAAGAAAAGCAAAGATCCAAGATTTACAGAACGTTTTGAACTCTTTATTGATGGCTCCGAATATGCGAACGCTTTTACGGAACTCAATAACCCCCTTGACCAAGAAGAACGCTTCCAAGCACAACTTGCAGCAAAAGCAAGAGGCGACAAAGAAGCCTCTGAAAATGATGTAGATTTCCTAGAGGCTCTGCAATTTGGCATGCCTCCTGCGGGTGGCATCGGCATTGGTATTGATCGTTTAGTGATGCTTCTTACTAATCAAAGTTCGATTCGGGAAGTGATTTTATTCCCGACTTTAAAAACAAAGTAACCAAAGTCGATTAAACAATCCTATTCATCCTTAAGGAGACGATAATCAAGCATTTTTTCTTTACATCAAAGAGAGTGTCCCTTATACTCTTTACGTATAGCGTGAAGGCTATTCATTTACTCTCTGCTTCCAGTGAATGGGAGCCAGAATGTCCAGAGGGAGGTGCTTTATGAGAAAGTACGAAATCATGTACATTGTGCGTGATGGCTTAGACGAAGAAACCCGTAAAGCTGAAGTGGCTAAAGCCCACGCAGTTTTAACGTCCAATGGTGCCACAATCACCAACGTGAACGAATGGGGAACCCGTGAACTTGCTTATGAAATTAAAGAGCAACGTAAAGGCTATTACGTCGTTGTGAAAGCAACAGCATCAGCGGAAGCGGTCAAAGAATTTGATCGTCTTGCCAAGATTAACAATGCGCTATTACGTCATTTAATCATCGTTGATCCTCAACAATAAGAAAGGTTTAATTTATGATTAATCGCGCTGTCATCGTTGGTCGTTTAACGAAAAACCCAGAATTAAGAAAATCCGCCGCCGGCAATAGCTTTGCCTCCTTCACGGTTGCGATTGATAACCGCACGAAACCTGGCGAACCTAAGACTGCTTCATTTATTAACTGCATTACCTTCGGTAATACTGCAGATAATTTAGCAAAATACACTCGCAAAGGTAGCTTAATTGGTGTTGAAGGTAGACTGCAACAACGAAATTATGAAACTAAAGATGGTCGCAAAGGCACTGCCTTAGAAATCATCGCTGACACTGTCCAATTCATGGATTCAAAAGGAACAGGTCCGGGTGCAAACGCCGAACCCAATCCAACTCCACAATTAGAAAAAGAAGACAATAAAAACTTAGAAAGTATCGACATCGTCGATGACGATCTCCCCTTCTAAAGAAAGGAACTTCATTTATGGCATTTAAGAAAATGCGCCCCAAGAAGAAAGTTTGTTATTTCACCACCAATAACATCAAACATATTGATTACAAGGATGTGGAATTACTCAAACGCTTCATTACCCCAAACGGTAAAATTGCTCCCCGCCGCGTCACTGGCACCAACGCCCGTTATCAACGAGAATTGGCGGTGGCGATTAAAAACGCTAGATTCATGGCACTTATTCCATTCTTAATGGATTAAACAAAAGTCCCTAACGGGTTTTTTTTCTTGAAATGTCGATGCACCTTGCATCGATTTTTCATATATAATTTTCTAAGGAATATGATTAAAATACTTTCGAAACTAAGAAACACCACCCTCCTTGTCTTATTTTTTGAATTGTTATTTGTCGCCGGCTTAATCGTGTTCTATTATTACGATTTATTAGGGATTCAAAACCTTTTAACTTATTCAGTCATTTTTGCTCTGGTTGCCGCTCTCTTTGTCTTTAATGTTGTGTATATGCTTTCTTTCTTAGCAACCATCCTTAACAATCGGCAAAAAAAAGATTTAAAGACAGCTGACTTATTAGGATCCGACATCCCTGAAGCCTATCGATATGCTGGTTTGGGGATTATTCTTTTGGACCAGGATGATCAAGTCATTTGGGTTAATGAAGTCATTCAAGATCTTCAACCCAACTTAGTCGAAACCAATATTCACGAATGGAAAAAAGAACTATCTCCATTACTCCAAGGTATGAAACCGACCGTGCAATTAACACTCTCTGGAAGGGTATTTGAAGTAAAGTTTTTAACGACCTCACGGATGTTTATCCTCAAAGACGTTACGGCTTATGAAGACTTACTATTAATTAACCGCAACCAAAGCCCGGTTGTGGGTTATGTTGTGCTCGATAACTATGAAGAAAACGCCCCTGCATTTGACGAAAAGAGTGACTATATCTCAAAAATTCGTTCTTCGATTATTGCTTATTTTTCAGATTTTGGATTTGTCATTCAACGAATTCGTAGTGACTCGTATTTCATTATTGGTCCAGTGACCGCTTTTAACAAAATGAAAGAAGATAAGTATCGAATTGTTGAGACTGTTTTTGCGATTGATCGCCAAAAAGAAAGACAAATCACCATTTCAATTGGGATGGCCTTAGGCACTAGCGACGATTACACCAAATTGAATGGGAAGGCTGTAGAGGCACTCGAACTTGCGGTTGCCAGAGGTGGTAACCAAGGCATTATTGATGAAGATAGCAAAAAGCAATTCTTTGGTGGTTATCGCTTATCTCAAGAAAATGAAATGAAAACCGCGCAAAGAATTAAGGAACGCAACGATAAAATTATCAGAAATATTCTTGAAGCAAAAAACGTTTATATCGTCGGTCATTTAGATGCAGATATGGATGCACTTGGTTCTGCACTGGGAGTGCGTGCGATTTGTGAACACCTTAAAATCCCTAATCGAATCATCTTTGATTATGCTTTTTCTGAAAAACGAGCTAGACAAGTAGTTTCTGGTGAGTTTTCTCCTAGCGAAAATAAACAAATCTTTATTAAATCTGAGGATGCAATCGCCCAGGTCACAAACCAAGATTTAATTGTAGTCGTCGACGTTAGCCGGCCTTCATTAGTGATGGGGAATCAAATCCTTGATAAAGATATTCCTACCATTGTGATTGATCACCACAAACGTACTGACGAATTTATTGCAAAAGTTTCAATGGAACCTGTCATTGATACCTCTGCATCAAGTGCGACAGAACTCGTAGTCGATATTATTCTTCACAACAAATACTTTAAATCCTTTGAATTTAAACTTCCGTCTTTAATTGCCACCATAATGTTGTCAGGTATTTATCTCGATACAAACTTTTATAAGTTAAAGTCGGTAGGTCCTCGAACCTTCGATGCATCGCGATTCTTAATAGAAAAAGGTGCTGATACCAATAAGGCCCACGAGCTTCTTAAAGAAGACTATAACGATTTACTGATTATTAACCGGGTTACGTCTTCTGCTGAAAGTGTCCAAAGCGATATTCTTTTAGCGACCTTTAATGAGGATGAAATCATTCAAAACGAATCGGCACTGATTGCCAAAGTTGCCAATGCAATTATGGACATGCGAGGAATTAAAGCCGCCATCGTCATTGGCAAAGTCACCCCTAATGGGTATACTAAAGTCTCTTGCCGTAGTGATGGCACGATTAACGTCGCAATGCTGATGGAAAAAATTGGTGGCGGTGGGCACTACACCGCTGCTGGTTATGAAACCAAAGTTGTGGAGCCGATACAAACCGTCAAAGCAAGAGTTTTAGAAACATTAAAAGAGTATTTAACACGCGCTAGAGAAATGCAAATCAAAGAAGGAAACTAATGATGAAAGTTATTTTATTGAAAGACGTAAAGAACCTTGGTAAAAAGGATCAAGAACTTGAAGTGGCAAATGGATATGCTGCTAATTATCTTTTCCCCAATAAACTTGCCGTTGCCTTAACCAATCGCGGTAAAGAAATTCGCGACGAACAACAAAAACAATTGAAGGATATCGAAGATCAAAAAATTGCCGAAGCTCAAGAAATGGTTGGCAAACTAGCATCCATTACCCTTGAATTTAAGGCCAAGATTGCTGGTGATGGTAGAATGGTTGGCACAATTTCCACTAAGCAAATTGTTGAAGAACTTAAAGAAAAACACCATCTAATCATCGATAAACGTAAATTTATCGATCACTACTTAGTGAACGCGCTTGGATTTACCAGACTTAAGATAGAATTACATAAAGGAGTCGTGGGTGTTGTCAACGTCCACGTCACAGAAAGTAAATAGGCATGGCGAAACCTCTTCCCCACAACATTGAAGCAGAAAAGATTGTGCTAGGGGCAATGATGACTAATTCATCAGCGCTCGCCCAATGTATCAACTCGGTAACGGTTGATCATTTTTACGGTGCATCATCACCCAATCAACTCGTTTACCAAGCCGTTCGCAATTTATTTGATAAACGTTTACCAGTGGATATCCAAACTGTCCTTGAAGAGTTGGGATTGATGAAAGAATCGGTCAATGCCGGTGGAATTGAATATTTAAAAGAACTCTTAGATGCTGTGATTTCCTTATCTAATCTTGATTTCTATTTGGTAATTCTTCAAGACAACAAACTCCTTAGAGATTATTTATCAACGATTGATCAAATTAGACAAAACTATGAAACTGAAGAAATTGATGAAATTAATCAATTTTTAGCACGAGCAGAAAACAATTTAAGGACGGTTGCCGAAAGACGGCGAATCGATAAGTTTAAAACCGCGCTTGAAGTATCCCAACGCGTGGAAGCTGAATTAAAAGTCATTCAAAGAGCGGATGGTTTAACTGGTGTGGATGTTGGTTATAAAAAGATTAACGATTACACCCACGGCCTACAAAAAGGGGAAATGACCATCATTGCTGCTCGTCCTTCCGTTGGTAAAACGGCTTTCGCGCTTAACTTAGCGTATAACGCGGTTAAGTTAAACCCTATCTCGGTGGCCGTCTTCTCGTTAGAAATGCCCTCCGAGCAACTCGTAAGACGTTTGATTGCAACGGATGCGACGGTTTCCCTTGATAACATTCAAACCGGCACGCGCTTTTTAAATGCTGCCCAAAAAGCAACCGTCGGTCAATCTATCAAAAATATTGGTAATACTAAATTGTTTATTGATGATACGCCTGGGATCAAACTCATCGATATTCTGGCGAAGTCCCGACAACTCAAAGCCGCTCATGACGATTTAGGTTTAATCGTGGTCGATTATATTGGTTTAATTACCACAGGGGAAAAGCGGATTGAATCTCGCCAAGTAGAAGTTTCGAATATTTCTCGAGCGCTAAAAGAACTCGCTCGCGATCTCAAAGTTCCTGTCTTGGTCATTTCTCAATTATCACGACAAGTTGACGCTAGAGATGATAAAAGACCGTATCTATCAGACTTAAGAGAATCAGGGGCAATTGAACAAGACGCGGATATGGTGTTTTTAATGTACCGTCCTGGTTACTATAAAAACCTTGGCTTTAGTAAAAACGTTACCCAAGACGAAAAGAAACGATTTAAAGAAGAACGAGAAAAAGTGGCAGCATTAACTAAAGAAGTTGGTGAATATGCCGAACTTGTTGAAATCATTATTGCCAAAAACCGAAATGGTAAAACCGGGATTGTTCCTCTACTTTTCTTCAAAAACTTTGGTCGCTTTGATAACCCAAGTGAAGATTACGAATCAAGACTAAAACAAATTCGCCAAGAACACGGCGCCCCCGACATCGAAGAATAATGAAATTTTATATCCTTGCCTCGGGCTCCAAAGGCAACGCAACCTTAGTGGAGAGCCGGGGTTATCTTTTACTCATTGATGTAGGATTAACCAAAACGAGACTCAAAGAAACCTTTGCAAAAACCCCATATCTCATGGAACAAGTGCAAGCAGTGTTGTTCACTCATGAACACAGTGATCATGCGATGGGAAAAGATTTTTTTCCCGAAGAGATACGCTACGCTTCAAAAGGAACCATGGCAGTTTTGCAAGGAAATATACTCACACCTTACGAATCGATTTATTTTCAACATATCAAAGTGACACCATTAGCGACTTCTCATGACGCGAGAAATCCAGTGGGGTTTGTGATTGAAGATGGTGCATCTTCTTTGGTATACATGACCGATACTGGTTATATCTCCGAAAAGAACCTTGAACTGATGAAAAATAAGCATCACTATATTCTAGAATCTAATCACAATGTAAAAATGCTTTTACAAACCAATCGTAGTCAGGACTTAAAGGTAAGAATTCTCGGTGATAGTGGCCACTTATCCAATGAGGATAGTGCCATGTTTTTTTCAGAAATGCTTGGTGAAAACACCAAATCGGTTTATTTAGCCCACATCAGTGAAGAAGCTAACACCCCTGAGCTAGCATCAGAAACCTATCAAAAAGTATTAAGAAAACGTCGACTCCTTACGTCTAAATTTAAAATTGAATTAACCCAACAATATGATGTGGTAATCGGTGGCGATTAACCAGGAAGCTTCTCAATCGCTGCCAATCGATCATGCATCGGCGGGTGGGAATACGTTAAATAAACTTGTAATGGGTGGGGTGTTAGGTTGGCAAAATTCTCATTCACTAAAACCTTTAACGCATCTAACATTGGTTTTTTATAACCTTGATTAACGGCAAAAGCATCTGCTGCATATTCTGCCTTTCTTGAAAGCCAGTTTGTTGGTAAACCCAATAAGAAATCAAATGGTTCAATCAAGAAACCAAAAAGAATTAACGAGAACGCAAAGAAAGAACCATTAAAACCGAAAGCAGTAACGATATCAACGTTGCCAATGACCACATTTAATGCCAGTGCATAAACCCCAAAGACAAGGATTTGTTGAATAAGGATTCTAATTTCATCAAAATGTTTTGCATGACCAATCTCATGAGCAAGGACTGCAAGGATTTGTTTTTCATCTAACTTCGCAATCAAGGTATCAAATAATGCAATTTCTCGAATCGGTCCAAAACCAGAAAAGAACGCATTTAATTTACTTGATCGCTTTGATCCGTCCATTGAATAAATTGCTTTTGCTTTAAATCCCGTTTTGATTGCAAGCGATTGAATCGCCTCCTTTAATGGACCATCTGGTAAAGGTGTTAATTTATTGAAGATTTTTACAAACACTTTGGTATTTAACATAAACACCAGCACTAGGATGATAGATAAAGCAATCCAAGACCCTAGGACAAACCAATCACCCAATCCCACAAACAATGCATGCAGTAATACCGCAATACCTGAACTCAAGACGGTTGATAAAAGGATGTTTCGAATCACATCTTTAAAAAATAAGCGTTTAGTACTTTTATTAAAACCGTACCTTGTTTCAATGGAAAAGGTTCGATAATAATTAAATGGTAACGTGATCATTGTATTTAAAATAAGTAAGATGGTTAGAAATAAAAAAGTTTGTAAGAGTTCGTTTGGGGTTATTTGAACGGTAATCGTGCTAATCCAAGGAAAAAAACCGGTCACGAATAAAACAAGCATCAGCATAAAGCTAAAGGTGCTTCTCACTAAACTAAATAACGAATTTTCGGCAAAATACGATCTTGATAACTTGAGTTTATCCTTGGAATAAATACCCTTCACGTTGTCAGGCAAGGGTTTGCGTTGATGTCCCCAATTCAGTAAACCCAAGATCACATTCACCGCATACATTAACGTCATCAAACCAAGAACTAGACCACTCCATTGATTTAAAATCATAACTATTACCTTCCTTTTTCTAATATACCAACAATTGGAATTAATAAGAAAAACAACCACGATAACGAGTAAGCGGAAGTTTGACCGGGAATCGTTAAGTATTCACCGACCAATACAAATAAGATTGTGGCAATAAATGGCATCAATCCAGTTAGGGATAGACGTTTATTACCAATCAAGATATAAACCATTGGAATGGTAAGAAACACCAACCATCCCGGGTGCCACCACCCCCACCCCCAAACAAAACCAAGAACCAAATACCCAATGGTAATACCGCCAACCAAGGTTAGATTGAGTAAGAAGTCTTTCACTGTTTTAGGATTCTTCCAATCCAGATCCAATCTGATTTGAATACTACCGTTCCAAAAACCATAAAGGAGTATAGGTAAAAACACTAATAAGGATAATGTTAGGTATAAATTTCTTAATTCTTGAGAACCACCAATAAAACTGAAACCAAAATAGATAACCGCAACGTGATAGACTGCAACCGCAATGTAGGTATACACCATCGCAACACGATTAAGATTAGGGTTTTTCTTATTTTGGGATTGGGGAATGACTAATAAAAATAGCGACCAAAGAGGATTCCAAAGATTGGTGCTAGTTCCCACCAAAATAAAGACAATTAAGATTGTGAATATCAATAAGCCACGCCATTGAATCGGTTTATAAGTGAGGATTCCTGTGATGGGAACAAGTAAAAAGAATAACCACCCCGGATGCCAAGCTTGAAAGAGGACACCGGAAAAGAAAAATAGAATGGTGGCAATAAAAGGGGAGAGCGCTGTTAAGCGATTGGAACGACGTCCTGGTCTATCCTTTGCCAACGCTTTAGCAACTTTTCTTGGTGTTCCCATCTTTTTAATAAAGGCCTCGATGGATTCACCACTTTCCAAAGCATCATCAATCATCGAAGCATATTCTTTGAGAGTTTCTTCTATGACATTCTTCTTAACGTCCTCACTCTCAAGGACCTCACGTAGTTGATTTAAGAAACTTTCTTTAGTCATGATCAATGATCCTTTCTATATTTTTTCCATATTGCTGCCATATTTTTTTCATCGCTGAAAGCAGCGACCTCCCCAACGCCGTTAAAGCATAGACCTTTCTTGGTCTTGTATTGGAGGAAATATCCCATTTACCTTCAAGTAGACCTTGACTCTCTAAACGTCTCAATAATGGGTATAAAGTATCGGTGTCCATTTCGATTTTAGCTTGTTCAATTTTGCGCAACAAATCGTAACCATGGGTTGGTTCAACCAAGACGGAAAGTACCACCAAAACGAGAGATCCTCTTCTTAGTTCTCTTTCAAAACCTTCAATTAATTCTGTTTTTAAATGATCCATTTCCCTCATAGTGTATATTACACACTATAATGGGTGACATACACTATGTCAATATCTTGTATGATTATCTTATGTTAAAAATTAAACTCATCGCTGTAGGTTCCATTAAGGAAACTTATATAAAGTTAGGGATTCAAGAGTTTGAAAAAAGATTAGAACGTTTTGTTCAACTTACCACGATTGAAATTCCAGAATCGATTCCTAAACAAGACCATCCGGATGCCATAAAGAAAGCACTTGAGATGGATGCAAAGTTAATTAAAGAAGCCATTCCCAACCAGGCATATGTTGTGGTATTGGACATTCAAGGTAAAACTTTTTCAAGCCCAGCACTTGCCAAGCAAATCGATCTTATTCAACAAAAGAGTAGTCAACTTGTCTTTGTTATCGGTAGTTCAAATGGTTTGGATGATGCTATTCGTAACCTTGCCAAAGAAAAATGGAGTTTTTCTCCCTTAACTTTTCCCCATCAATTATTTCGATTAATGTTATTAGAACAACTTTATCGTAGTCTGACCATCTTAGAAGGTCATCCTTATCACAAATAGTTAATCGATTAATCCGAAGTGTTTCATCGCCTTCGCCCAACCATCCTCATCGACGGTCGCGGTGACATAATCGGCCACTTGCTTCACTTCTTCTTTGCCATTACCCATGGCCACTGAAATCCCTGCAAACTCTAACATTTCCATATCATTAGGAGCATCACCTAACGCCATTACGTTTTCTGGTTTCCATCCGTAATGTTCTAAGACTGCAAGAATACCTTTAGCTTTATCGGAGTCAATAGGCATAATATCGACTGCATACGTATCCCAACGGGCCGACTTACATAATTTTAAATGCGGTAAAAACAAACTTTCATCGACTTCATCACAAAAGGCAATTGCTTGATAAATCTTCCGATCATAGTGATCCGGAAAAGTCCGTGGTTGAGGAAATCGCGTTCCATATTTTTCGTGAGCCTGAATTACTCTTTCATCAACATAATTAATATGACCGCCATTTTCCTCTACCAAGGTAAGTCCAAACTTTAAACGCTTAGAGAATTTGATTAAGGCATCAACTTCAGATTCAGGAAGCGGATAACGATGAATCACTCTGCCATCAATAATGGCATTTGCGCCATTCATGGTAATCAAACCATCTGGTTTAATAGAATCTAAAATACCGAGTTTATGAATTAAATACCGATTACGACTCGAAGCCAAAAACACTTTTATCCCTTTTGCTTGCAGGGTTTGGATAGCCTTAATCGCGGAAGCAGGCATGACCTTGGTTTGATGAGAAAATAAGGTGCCATCAATATCCGTGACCACAATCTTGATGATGTCTTTCGCTTTTTTCATAAGATATCTTCATAGTAAGTCATTCTGCTAGATTAGTCAAAAGCCCACCCAATTCGTGTAAAATAAACTTGATGAATGGCCTATTAGTATATCGCCACCTCCAAGGAAAATCTGAACAATCTAAGCAGCTAGCTTTGATTATTGAAGCGTTTGCTAAATTCAAACTTAAACTCATTGCTGTCCCATCAAGTGATTTAAATCGATTGATTGAAACTACAAATAAAGGGTTTTTTAAGTTTACTTTGTTACTCGATAGTGATCCCCAAATTGCAAAATTCTTAGAAACTGAACAACAAATGAAAGTATTTAACGATAGTAGTTCGATCAATCTTTCGGTTGATCGGGCGATGCTTTCCATCACCTTAAGAAACGCTTCCATCCCCAGTCCTGCTACGATTGCCTTACCTTATTCCGTGAATGTCAATATCATGCAAGCGATTCAAGAAGTTAAAGATATGATGAAAGATATCCAGTACCCAGTGCTTATCAAGAATCGTTACCCGCAACTACATGAAAAAATCTATTTTGTCCGAGACGAAAAGGAATTGGTCAAAGTATTAGAACCGATAGGCATGCAACCATTAATTGTTCAAGCGTATGTGCCAACACTGGATAGACAACTCTTTAAAATCCTTGTCATCGGTAGAAGGGTGATCGCCGGGGTTGAAGTCGTGTCCAATAACGGCGTAGAATACTTAAAGCAAATTGACACGCCTACAGACATTAAAAAAATGGCGATTAAAACAGCGAAAGCAACCGGAACCAGCCTTGCTTTAATTTCCATTTTTTATTTAAATAAAAAAAATCCTTATGTGTACTCCGTTAAAACCAACCCCAATATAGTAGAATTACAGGTAGTTACTGGCATCTATATCAGTGGTTATCTTGCCCAATATATCCAAACAAAAACCAAGGCAATTAAATAAGGTGGTTATATGAACATTACCGTCTTTGGTCTAGGCTATGTAGGATTAACCAATGCTGCCTATTTGGCGCAGTTTCATTTGGTGTGGGGATTTGATAAAGATATTGCGAAGATTCAGGATTTAAAAAACCAAGTTGATTACTTAAACGAACCCGGTGTCTTTCCTTTAATTAAAAAACATCGCAAACACTTATTTTATGTTGAAGATCCTTCGCAAACACTTCGTCAATCAGATGTGGCTTTAATCGCAGTCCCCACACCAGAAGGTGATGCCGGTCAAATTGATTTATCAGCGATTAAAGAAGCCTTTGCTCACATTCTTGAAAGTGGTAAGAAGGGCATTTTGGTGATCATTCGATCCACTGTCTTACCCGGTACCTATGAATTATTATTCCAAGAAGCCCAACAAAAAAATCGAGAAGACATTCAACTAATTATCATGCCCGAGTTTTTATCTCAAGGCGAAGCGTTAACGAACATCACCTCACCAAATAGAGTTGTACTAGGCCTGAAGCAAGCTGCTTTAGAAAAAACAGTGAAAAACATTTTTAAGTATTCATCCACCGTTCCCCTTTTAACCACAGACCCGAATAGTGCATGTTTAACCAAATATGCATCGAATAGCTTTTTAGCATCCAAAGTTTCCTTTATAAACGAAATCTCACAAATCGCTGAAGCCGTGGGTGCCAACATTCAAGACGTGGTTAAAGGTATGGGATATGATCCTCGCATTGGTAACCAATTTATTCAACCTGGTATCGGTTTTGGTGGTAGTTGTTTCCCTAAAGATTTAAAAGCTCTGCAACAGCTTGCTGTAAAAAATCAAATCAAAGGTAACATGATTGATGCGACGATGGCGATTAATCAAGAACAAATCACTCGCTTTATGAATCGGGTTATGTCCCGATTCAATCATCAAATCAAGCAAAAGAAAATTGCAGTACTTGGTTTAAGTTATAAAGGGTCCACAACCGATGTTCGGAATTCACCAGCCTTTAAAGTGATTGACACCTTGGCCGATCAACAAGCGATCATCTTTGCATACGATAAAAAAGCCACCTTTGAATTTTTTAACCAACGTGGGGAAAAGCCTTGTTTGGCGTACGCTATTGAAATCGAGGACGCGTTAAAAGACGCTGATGTGGCGATTATTTTGAACGACGCTAAAGAAATTAAAAGTTTAAAACCCAATGATTTTGTTCGCCTCATGAAAACACCGATTGTTTTTGATGGTCGAAATTTATACGACGTTAAAAATATGAATGGAGTCGAGTATCATTCAATCGGCAGACCGACCTTTAAGTAATTTATTTTTTAGTGTTGTTAGGAACGACATTGGCATCAACAGGCCTTAAATATTTAGAAGATAACCACATTAATCGTAAACCGACAAAGAGTACAAAGGCAGTGCCGGCGAATTCTGGGAATAAGGCGCCAGCAATAATGGTTAATAACGCGGGTGAGAATAAGGACCAAGCACCCATTTTCATCGTTTCACCGAACTTGAAGTGATTATTTGGATTTAATTTTCCACGAGTCATAATAAAGATAACAATCGACATCATCAGGGCCATTACTGCATTAACCACAAGGGTTAATCCAGTTTGCGCTAGTAATAAAAACGATTTTGAATAGGCAAAACTTTGATCAAAGAAATTAAGCCAATTGGCAAATACCAGATTGACGTATTCACTGACTTCCGTTGGATCGATGACGTTTCCATCTTGATCAACTTTGGCAAAGTTAGCTAAGTTTGTTCCTAACGGCACTTCATCATAGGTGCCAGTAAAAGCAGTCGCAAACCCTTCGCCATTGACCGAACCTTCCGCCAACGCTGCAGGATTATAAACGTACATATAAATAGCAGATTTTGTTAATAAGAGAAAACTACCTATTTGATCATCCCCAGGGGGTAAAGCGAGTAAGCGACTCGCAAATTCACCAACAACCTCGTTGCTTTGATCATCTGCCTGTAAGAAGACTCTTAAACGCGTCGTGCCATTGACTGAATAATCAAAATAAGGATAAGCCTCTTCGCTTGGTAGGGTTTGATCAAAAGCAGCATCCCAAGCAACTCCTTGATTATCGAGGTAATATTTGGTTTCACCATCGATGGTTTCAGAAATGACCACCAAATCAACACCTTCTTCATCGAGTGCCTCCGTAAAAGAGACAAGCGCGTTTTCAATTGAAAAGGTGTTACCGGATAAAAAGGTGGACCCTTCTCTATTCAAGATTTGGGTATAAGTTGGATAAGTTGCGAGCAAGATTGAAAGAACAAACAAGAGAATTGCAACATACCAAGGTTGGGATCTGGCTTGCATGATCGTTTCGTTACTAAAGATGGATTGAAAGATAAGTTTTAGTGTTTTCATAATACCTCTGTGCGATTAATTATATAAGTAAATCAAATCATTAAGCAATCGGAGTTAGAATCATTGCATTCCCTCAACGAATAATTTAAGATAAGTATGCTCTTATGAGCAACAACCTGGGGATGTCATGGTTTCGACAGGGTTGTCATCGTGCATTAAATGCAGCCGAGTGGTGACGTTATCACCAAAAAATAGTAACTGGCAACAGTTTACAATTCGCAGCAGCTTAACCATTAAGCTCCGATATACTGTGACCCGCATACGCGGGACTGCGCGCTACCGTTGGTTTCGCTTCTCACGCAACGGACCAGTGTCATACCAAGAAGCTAAGCAATTACACTGATTCACGTAGTTGACGAAAAATGATGAATCTCGCCTTTGGCTAGTTTGTCGATATCTACGCTAGGGGTTAAATCAATATCGTCTAAGCTGTAGACGCTAATGTGGGATCTTCTCTGGACCGGAGTTCGACTCTCCGCATCTCCACCAAATTTGTCCAATTCCAGTCGACTTAAAACCTCGCAGTATTTAAAATCGCATGTGCGATGACTGCGAGGTTTTAATTTATCTAATTGAATGTGTAAAATAAGCGTATGAATTTAAATAAAGTAAAATCTTTAGTTGTGACACAACTTGGTCAGGATAAAACTGGCCATAGCATGGATCATATTGATCGTGTTCTGCGTCTTTCTTTAGATTTTGCGAAATCATTAAAAGCAGATAAGGATCTCATGACACTTATCGCTTTACTCCACGATGTGGATGATTACAAATTAGTTGGAATCGAAAAAGCACCTTTATATGAAAATAGTTTAACCATGATGCATCAAGCATCCATTCCCCAAACCATCCAAACAAAGGTAATCAATCAAATCAAACGCCTTGGATATAATCGTTACTTAGAAGGCATTAGACCCACCACACTTGAAGGGCAAATTGTCTCTGATGCCGATATGTGTGATGCGATTGGTGCGAATGGTTTATTAAGGGTTTATGCTTATGGCCACTCTAAAGGCCAACCCTTTTTTAATCGAGATGTATTTCCAACGTTTATCAAGGATGCCACAGCTTATCGCCAAAGTGGATCTGATTACACCATCCACCATTTCTTCGATAAACTGCTTAATTTAAAAGATCTGATGATGACCAACCCAGGAAAAAAAGAAGCGCAAAAACGCCATCAATATATGGTCGACTTTTTGATGCAATTCTTTGCAGAAGAAAATGTGCCAGCGTGGCGAGCTTATTTAAATAAGTTTTTAAAAAGATAAATTTGTATCTTATTTTAAAAGTTGATATCGACAATCATTTTTTTCATATTTTCTTTTGTTAACCAGGATTGAAGATGGGTTATGTTTTCAATATTTCTCTGGTGATTTAGACGATGAATTTCAGAAAGGACTCTATCTTCTCTGGTTTTTGGTGTTTGATAGTGTTCATGTTTTAAGCCATGGAGTTGTTCTTCTAGATAAATCATTAAATAGCGTCTCAATAAACCTAAAATAGAATCCTCAAGCCAATAGTGAAACTCAATATCACCAACCTTGTTTTCTAGTTTTTTAAAGGCTGCATATAAAGGTAATCCATCTTGAGCCGTTCGATAAATATCGACAAAAATATGATTGACATTTATCTGTTGATTTAAGAAATCAAATGCGTCTTGATGAATGATGGTGATTTTGTTTTGGTGGGGAAGTAAAGGTTGAATGTGTTGGCGATAAAGGTCAATAACCTGCTTATCTTTTTCAACGACAATGACTGTATCAACGTTATCTTTCATTGCTGCCATCGAGGCAAAATAACCTAATCCCAACCCCAATGCGACAACGGTACCCCTAACCTTTGCCAATGGTGCTGCCATGGTTTCGATTTCAAAAGGAGATATACTCATCCAAGTCACATCACGTTCCTTTAGCGCAAGAAAAGGAAATTTTTCTTTAAAATATCCAATCGGGGTTATATCAAGAAAGTCACTATGCTCAAGGGTTTTTACATCCCCACAAATCACCGGTTGAAATGGCTTGTAAGAATCTTGAAATAATTTCCATTTTCCAGATGAATTTAATGAGCTTTTCATGGATCGATAAAAAGGGTTACCAACGTAGTCTTTCAATTGGAGTTCCTTGATACTTGCATTCATAACTTGATTGAGAAGTTCTTTTTGAATCGAATTGGACAAACTTAAAGCAAGTTTTGAATTGATTAACTCTTTCATCATTCCCAATGATTGGCTTCCTTTATTCGTTGTTTTATCTTGATCAAGGAAACTATTTAAAAGTGAAGTTTGATCGAAAAATAGGTCAATCAATGCAGCAGAAAGATCCATATTAAAATGATGAACCTGAAGCAATTGCAGAATCTTATTTTTAATCGTTAAACTGTCTTTGATCAACATGCATTCATTATACGTAATGAATGGAGGTTGAGGAAAAAGTACAAAGGTTTGATTTATTTAGAGAAATGGTTGTGATGAAATTAAGCTTGATAAAAAGACCATGTACCATCAGACTTAGTGGTACTCGGGACACAATCCCCACAAGCATCTTGGCTTGTCCAACTGGTTAAGGTAAATAAAGTTTCATTACCAACAAAGACTAAATCTCTAGTTTGATTGACGATTTGACTCGTTTGATTTTTTCTTAAAAACAACAACGATGTTGGTGCATAATCATCGAGTTCGGTTGGTTGGAAAGTATAAGAATAAAAACCATCACTCACTGCATCTAAGGTTGGCAGTGCATTCCAATTGGACGCCCTTCCATTACCCCAATAATGAATGTGATACGTGAATTCACCATCACTCACCCAATCCACTTCAGGACTATTCGCTAAAAAATAAACGGTAATTGTGTGGTCGACTTCAGATGTGGAAGCGGGTGTGGATTCAGATGCATTCCCACAAGACACTAAAAATAACGGCATCACAACCGACAGCAATGTTGATAGTTTCATAAACTTACCGCTTTTAAAATGTTCTACAACGAATTGATAGAAAAACGCCCACAGATTTTAGATGGTGGGCGTTTTAAATGCTCTCAAGGATTAACTTAAGCGACTTCAGCTCTTATTTGATTAATTAATGCAACAATCGCAGCATTATCAAATGTATTCAATAAGGTGTAATCAACAGGCACACCACCTTCGATATCGGTGTAGGTACGATTTTCATTCTCATCGACCGATACATTGGCAAACACATTATTCGTGGAGCGTAATAATAAGGTTCCATCTGGCGTCACAAATAATCCAATCGAAGCGGCACCACCCGATGATTTGGTACCAATAATTTTAGCAACACCCATTTCTTTAGCCATGGAGGTCATTAAATTAGCGGCACTAAAGGTCACCGATGATGTCATCACATACCAGTCGTAATCATAAGCGACATAATCACTTTCATAGAAATAAGTAGCAGCAGATCCATCTGCAGGATTCATGGAACTATATTGAATCAATTCTTCCGTCATGTAACCAAGCAATCTAAAGACGGCACCCACGTTACCACCCGTATTAAATGATAAATCAATAATCACATCTTCCACGGTTTCAGGGAGGGTGGTGAGAATGTCATTGACATAGGTGGGCGTATCAACATTAAATCCTCTAATAAAGATAACAGCAATGGTGTTATTATCGAGCAACCTAGAATCAGGTGGCATATTATCCGCACCGTATACAGCCTCTATTTGAGCCTCTACAGCCCATAGACCGCGATAGAAAGCCTGTGCACCAGGTCCTAATTGATCTAATGATGTTAAAGGAATTGAATAAGTTGGTGATTCATAAAATCCGGGTGATTCGTGCCATGTATGCAAGTCATCTAACCCATAAGCAAAGTCAAACAAACCTTGGTAAAGTTTTTGATCATTACCCGTTAAAATTTGATCTGCAAAGTCTGCTAAATAATCATAGAAACTATCAATTTGTTTATAAGCTTTTAAACCATAAAAATAATCAAAAGCCAACGCCAAGAAGTGGAAAGTTAATTGTCTAACATCCTTATTCATGGATTGATTATTAAAACTACTTGTCTTCATTTGCCCAATCACAGGACTGGAGCTATCAAGCGCTGTAAATGTATCAAAGCCGATTAATTTATCACCATTGTAATAAACATCGTAATAAAGAGAGTGTAAGAAAAATAAATTGAGAATGGAGATAGGTGCTAAATACATGCCGTTGTAACGAATTAAATCGATTCTGTAATCATCTAAATCAATCACCACTTGATTCGCATCCACGCCAATCCCACCTAAGAAAACCAAGCCATCGGAAAAATTAGTTTCGGTGGATTTTACATAATTTCCAAAAAAACTGAAATCATCAACGGTAATTGTATTCGCTTGAAAATCTATCGAGGCTTCATAATCCCAGAAAATGGGTTCATTATTATCGTCTACATCTTCTAAGCGGTAACTCACCACCATTAAATCACCATCTTCTACAAATTGAAGAATGGGAAAATCTACAGCGCCATCGACCATACCCATAAAATCCTCTAAGTTCATGTATGGGATGGTTCCGGTTTCAGAGAAATAAACATTGACTTCGGGTTTATTGGTGACTAAGTATTCTTCGGAAGTATTTTCAAAAGGAAGTTTTACCGATCGAGTTAAAGTAGGATAGGAAATTGGATTCACTTGAACTTCAAGTGAACGTGTGCCAGATAAACCACCGTGAGTTGCGGTCGCCGTTAAAGTAACCATTTCTGATTGCCCATTGACAGGAATCTCAATATGTCCACCTCCTGGAGAAATAATATGTGGATGCGATGAAGTCCACGTAATATTAGACCGATTGGGTCCCCTTACAGGTAAAACGGCACCCAAGGTGTAATTTAAAGAAGCGAGATCTAAATTAATACGATCTAAACTCGTCAATGCGGTGCTGCTAGAACTTGTGCTTGCACTACTCGAAGATGAAACTTCCTCACTTGAAGAGGTGACATCACTCGAAGATGAAACTTCCTCACTTGAAGAGGTGACATCACTCGACGATGAATCTTCGCTGACCGAAGTAACAGAATCTAAAGTATTAGAACTGACAAATGAAACCTCTCCTCCACCACATGCAACAAGCACGAGTGTAAGAAAACTAAATAAATTAAAAGATTTAAAATTCATAATGCCTCCTCATTAAATTAAATCTTATTATCATTGATTAATAATTAAATTGCAAATACAAACACACACCCCATCAAACATACAAAACGTAGTAAACTTTCGATCTTATCTTCGGAAAATAATGAATTTTCATAAACATTTTATATCTTTGAAAGCGTTTTCATAACACTTGAGAGGCTTCTA
>Ga0172373_10002049_pt1 | contig 31540 bp, 26 predicted proteins | sample Lak10m_2_FD_114546 | JGI IMG/M metagenome (GOLD analysis project Ga0172373, IMG submission 114546) | Freshwater microbial communities from Kabuno Bay, South-Kivu, Congo - kab_092012_10m | ecosystem: Environmental > Aquatic > Freshwater > Lake | place: Democratic Republic of the Congo...
AGGCCATCGCGAAGAGGCGCGCATGGTTGCGGACCTGCGCATGGCGGGAATCCATGTGCAGGAATACGACCCCGATACTGGCAAGCAATGGGAGGTCGAAAGCTGTGGGGGGCATGTGCGCGGCCACATGGACGGCAAGGTGCATGGCCTGCCGGAAGCGCCCGCTACGCCGCATATCCTTGAATGCAAAACGCACAACGAAAAGTCGTTCAAGGAACTGGTGGCAAAAGGCGTCAAGGCCGCCAAGCCCGGCCACTACAGGCAGATGATGGCCTATATGCACTTCTCCGGCGCATCGCGTGCGCTGTACCTTGCACACAATAAAAACACCGATGAATTGCACGCCGAGCGCGTGCCCTATGATCCAAAAGATGGCGTGCAAATTACCCTGCGCATGGAGAAGATCGTGCGCGCCGAGCAGCCGCCGGCGAAGCTGCACGAGAACCCTAACGCGAAAATGGCGTTCGAGTGCGGCTATTGCCGCCATGCGGGCGCCTGCCATCGCGGGGAATGGGCGCGACGGAATTGCCGAACCTGCCTGCACTCAACACCAAACATTGAAACAGGCGCATGGGACTGCTCGCTATTGCAATGCGAGTTGTCGCATGAATTGCAGCAACAGGGCTGCATGTCGCACCTGTTCATTCCCGGCCTTGTGCCGGGCGAGCAGATCGACGCCGACGCAGAGGCGAACACTGTGACGTACCGGCTGGCGAGCGGCGGCGTCTGGACGGATGGAGTAGCGTAAGATGCTGGCAATCTCACCGGATGAAATTGGCAACCCATTTGCAAAGTTGCAGGCATGGCGCGAGCGCCGGCGCGAAGAGCGCGACGCAATCGCACGCATCTCCACCGCACGGATGCGCGCCGCCGCAGCGCCAGCCCCAAAGCTGCCGCCGCCGCCAAAAACGCATCGGCACGCGCGGTATATCTATCTGGAGCCTATCCGTGTCGAGCGGCCAGGCAGGCGCATCTACGCATTTCCAATAGGGCCGGTTCTGGTTGAAGAAGCGCGCCGGATACTGGCGAGAGACATCATGGGTTTTGTCTCGTGGCACACGGGTATTCCGTTGGACGACATCCTGCAATCTTCGCGCGCGGTCCCGCTGACGATTGCGCGATTCAAGGCCGCTTATTTGCTCAAGCGCGAACGCAAACCAAGCCTGCCGCAAATCGGCAGGATGCTCGGCGGCAGGGACCACACGACGGTCCTGCACGGAATACGCCGCGCCGAAGAAATGATCGCATCGGGCGAGTGGACGCCGCCAACGCGCGAGGAACTGGAATTCTGGATTGTCGAGCAGAGGGCGAAGCATGTTTGAGGCGCGCTATTACCAGAGCGAAGCGATCGACTCGATCTTCAAGTATTGGGAGAGATGCCCTGGGGACAACATCCTCGCAGAAATGGCGACTGGCACGGGCAAAGCCTTTGTCATCGCACAACTGATCCGCGAGATATTCCAGATCGCGCCGCGCGCGCGCATTATAATGCTCGTCCACGTCCGCGAGCTTGTACGCCAGAACTTCGAGGAATTGTTGCGCTATTGGCCGGGCGCTCCTGTCGGTATCAATTCCGCCGGGCTTGGCCGCCGCGACACGCGCCCGCCGATCCTGTGCGCGTCCATTCAATCGGTCTTTCGCAAGCCCGAATTACTCGGCCCGCGCGATCTTGTGATCGTCGATGAAGCGCATCTTGTGCCCCAGGCCGGGGATGGCATGTATCGCAAGATGATCGAAGGATTGCGGGCGCTCGGCCCTATGCGCGTTGTCGGCTTTACCGCGACGCCGTTCCGCCTCGACAGCGGACGGCTGGATCGCGGCAAGGATCGTCTCTTCGACCAAATCGTTTATCGCTATGGCATAGCTGAAGGGGTGCGCGATGGCTTTCTTTCTCCTTTGGTATCCAAAAGCGGGGCGACAGAAATTGACGTTTCAGGAGTTGCGCGCCGCGGCGGAGAATTTATCGCAGGCGCTCTCGAAAGCACCGCCGACGTGGACGCCATTACAAAGGCTGCAGTGGGCGAAATCATCGGGCATGGAAGCAATCGGCGGTCGTGGCTTGTGTTTTGTGCGGGCGTCAAGCACGCGCATCACGTCTGCGATGAATTCCGCCGGCAAGGAATATCCTGCGCCACAGTGACGGGCGAGACGCCGGCGCATGAACGAGACAGGATACTCGCTGATTTCAAGGCCGGGCGCATTCGCTGCCTCACCAATATGTCGGTGCTGACGACGGGCTTCAATGCGCCGGGCGTCGATCTTGTCGCGATGCTGCGGCCGACGCTCTCGACCGGGCTATATGTCCAGATGCTCGGCCGGGGAACCCGCATTGCGCCGAACAAGGCGAACTGTCTGGTCCTCGATTTCAGCGGCAACGTTCGCCGGCATGGGGCCGTGGATGATCTGGAGATCGCAGAATCGTCCGAGAATGGAGGCGTGGAGAAGGTTGGCGCGGTTGCGATAACGGACATCAAGATGATCGCCTGCCCGCATTGCCGCGCCTACATTTCGCCGCGCGTGTCCGTCTGTCCTGAATGCAATGAGGTCGTGCGCGAGAAGCCGCCGCATGATCCGCACGCTGACGTTGTGGAGGTCATGTCGCACATCATGAAGGCAGACGGCTTTCGCACTGTTGACGCCATGACCTTCGCGATAAATGCCAGCAGCTTCGACAAGCCGAAAACGTTGCGCGTTGAGTACCATTCCGGCCGGAAGGTGTTCAAGGAGTGGGTGTGCTTCGACCATCCCGAAAACTCGTTCCCGCGGCGCAAGGCGTCAACGTGGTGGATGGAAAGCGGTGGTCAAATGCCGCCGCCGGCATCGGTGGCGGAGGCTGTCAAGCGCACGGGAGAGCTGCGAACGGTCATCGGAATCAAAACACGCGATGAAAACGGCTTCGAGAAGGTATCGGCCCGCCGCTTCGATCCGCGTAGGAATGAGAGGGCGGCATGACGGCGTTCTACAACGAAATTGAACCCTATGCCGCTGCGTGGCTGCGCAACCTGATTGACACCGGACACATCGCGCCGGGGATCGTGGACGAAAGGGATATCCGTGACATACGACCAGATGAGCTTGCTAGATTTACCCAATGTCACTTCTTCGCCGGTATCGGCGTCTGGTCCTACGCTCTGCGACAAGCCGGATGGCCAGACGACCGCCCAATCTGGACCGGCTCCTGCCCGTGCCAGCCTTTCAGCGCGGCAGGCCGAGGCGATGGGGCTGCTGACGAGCGGCACCTATGGCCGCACTGGCACCATCTCATTGCAGAGTGCCGCCCTCCAATCGTCCTTGGCGAACAAGTTGAAGCAGCGATCCGCCACGGATGGCTCGACCTTGTTCAAACTGACATGGAAGGAAGCGGTTACGCCTGCGGGGCGGTCGCTGCCCCTGCTGCGGGCTTCGGCGCTCCGCACATCCGAGCACGCCTGTACTTTGCCGCTCAACGGTTGGTCCAGCCCGGGAGCGCGAGACTGGAAGGACACAATCGGGATGGCGTCAACCGGCGTCAACCCGGATGGAACGGAAAGGTCGCGGCTGGATCAACTCGGCCGGCAGGTGGGACTGACAGCGTGGCCGGAGATTGGCGGCGAGTCGCCTTTGCTGCCGAGTGCGACCCTGACGGGGATGGGTGGTGTCAACTCCGAAACATCGACCCCGCAGAATGCGACTGCATCGGACCGACCGAAGATGGTGTTGAATACCGCAAACTGGCCGGCGTCTTGTATGGGCGCAGGCTGGCCGACCCCACAGACGCAGGATGCGAGCGGGGGCGGTCAAGCCAAGCGTGCGATGGGAGAGGCTCGGCATGGGTCGAACCTGAACGACTTTGCGATGCTGGCTGGCTGGCCCTCCCCAACAGTCGGGAACGCGACGGGATCGCAGGCGGCGAAGGATGCGAGCGCAACGGGCAAGCGCCCGGACGGCAGCAAGGCGACTGTGAGTCTCAATGCAGTGGCGAAGATCGCGGGCTGGCCGACGCCGATGGCAGGAACGCCAGCGCGAAACGGCAACAGCGAAGCGGGGAACACGGACGCAAGCCGCAAGACGGTGGCGTTGTGCGGAGCGGAGATAGCGGGGCACGGCTTGACGTTGCCGCCGGATTGGGCCGGCCCGGCCCGGTTAACGGCTTCTGGCGAGATGCTGACTGGCTTTACTGCCGGGATGACAAATGGCGGCCAGTTGAACCCGGCATTGAGCCGCTGGCTCATGGGGCTCCCGCCCGAGTGGGACGCCTGCGCGCCTACGGCAATGCGATCTGCGCGCCGCAAGCAACAGCCTTCGTCGAGGCCGTGATGGAGTGCGCGGCATGAGCGCATTTACAAACAGCTTCAACACATCGTTCGCGATCTGCGGCGTCTGCGGTGGCGAGCATGACAACGGCTTCGGCTACGCGCCGAACGACAAGTCCCGCATACTCTGGGCCTGTAATGAATGCCTTGCCGAAGCCCCGCACGTTTACGGAGTTGCCATGAAAGATGTGAGCACACGACGCCGATATGAATTGCAAGCCCGCACGGATGCGCTTGCCGCCCTTGGCGAATATCTGCTTGCGCTGGGCAAGACCGACTTCATGGATCTTGAAGAGAAAGAGGCTGGCGAGGCGTTCGACGTATCGCTGAAAGCCTATCGCGACTCGCTGCGCAAAGCATTGGTCGAACATGCCCCGCCGTTCTAACGCGCGGTAATAATAAAAAACAGGCTGGGCAATCAATATGGCTGACGCAATGACAGCAACAAAACAACCATCCCCATTCGCGCAGGCCGCGCCCGCTATCATCGCTGCTGGCTATACCGTATTGCCGCTCATGCCGCGCGACAAAGCGCCTGGGCAGTACATTTCCGGTCGCTGGCAGCTCATGCAGGGCTGGAACAGGTTCCGCGACCAGAAGCCCGAACCGTTCCTGCAAAAACTGTGGGCGCAGCACGAGGGCGGTAATATCGGCGTCGTCTGCGGCACGCCCTGCGGGCCGGAGATGGAATTGGTCGCGATCGATTTCGACACCGACGATCACGACATTCTCGCCCAGCTCGAAAGCGCCATTCCGCCCTCGCCTGTGCGCAAGCGCGGCGCCCGCGGTCATACCGCCTTCTATCGCGCGCCGGCGGGAACGAAGGGCATGAAGTTTCGCAAGGGGCAGGCGACCATCTGCGAAATCCTTTCGGGCAATGCCGTGCGGCAGACGGTGCTGCCGCCGTCGATCCACCCTAGCGGCGCGAAATATGTCTGGCTGGGCGATCGCACGCTTGAAAACACCCGCCCGGAAGAGCTGCCGGCCCTGCTGCCTGACCAGATCGAAAAATTCACCGACACACTGGAGCATATCTGCGGGCCGTCGGAGCCCATGGCGAAGCCCTCGCGCCAGCATGACAGCGACGATTCCGATCCGTTCCACGCGCTCAATCAGGCGGCGCTCGATCGGCTTGACGAATGGGTGCCGCTGCTCAACCTGCCAAAGCTCAAGAACAAGGGCGGGCGATATTCCGCCGTCGCGTTCTGGCGGCCATCGTCGTCGGGCCGGCCGCTGGAAGTGCGCAATCCCAACCTCTCCATTCACCGCGACGGGATCAAGGATTTCGGGACGGACCAGACCTATTCGGCGCTGGACCTGTTGATGGCCTCGCAGGGGTGGCCGCTGGATACCGCCTTCCAGTGGCTTTCCGAGCAGTTGGGCATGTTTCAGGACACTTGGGGCGATGTGGCTTTGCCGCAGGCGATCGTCGTCAGCGAAGCAGAAGTCGATGAGCCGGAAGAGGACGACGACGATGCACCGCCACGCGAGGAAGAGCCGCCGATATATGACGCCTCCAGCGAACCAGTGCCGGGGCTGCTGGGCGAAATCGCGCACTGGATACTTGAGACTTCCCGCCGGCCTAACCCCGTGCTTGCCATGGGCGCGGCAACCGCGGTGCTAGGAACGCTCATAGGCCAGCGATTTTCAGGACCAACGCTCTCGGGCACGCATCTCTACATCATCGGGCTGGCGGGCTCTGGCACGGGCAAGGACCATCCCCTGCAACAGATCGCACCGCTGCTCGACGCCGCCAATGCCGGGCACTTGCTGGGGCCTGGCAAGTTTATGTCGGAAACCGCCATGGTCAACATGCTGGAGCGCCAGACTGTTAGCGTTTGCCCGATGGATGAATTCGGATCATTTTTGGCCAAGATGAACAATCGCAGGGCCAGCACCCATGAGGCCGGCATGTCGGCATTTTTACGCGAGGCCTGGGGCCGGTCATTCAAGACCATGATTACCCCGGAATGGGGCGGGCGACCATCGAAGGCGATTCACGCGCCGGCCATGTCGATATTCGGCGTCTCGACGCCCGAAGAATTTTACGAGGCATTGACCGGCCGGGATGTGGTCAACGGATTCCTCAACCGATTCCTGATGCTGGACGGCGACACCCGCATTGCCGATCGCGACCCGCCGCTTGATCCGTTGCAGGTACCTGACGAGCTGGCGCATGAGCTTGTAAGCTTCTATCTGCGCGTGCGCCAGAACACCGCGGAAGAGCTTCGCGCCCCGTTCAACGGGGTAAAGCCCGCTATCATCATGGCGTGGTCAGCGGAGGCGCGGAAGGCATGGGAGGCGGCCAAGGCTGAAATTGAGAACCGGGCGGAAGATCCGGACATCGGACCTTTCTGGCGTCGGACAATCGAAATAGCGATCCGGTTGGCGACGATCCGCGCGGCGGGCTGCTATCAGGCGGAGATTGACCGCGCATCGTTCGAGTGGGGGTTATCGATCGCCAGCGCGTCGGCCCAGCGGATGTATATCACGGCGCAGGAGCACATGGCTGCGAATGAAAGATCGGCGCTGCGGAACAGAATACTACGCATGATGCGCAGGCGAGGCGAGGCGTCATTGCGCGAGGTACAGCAATTCATCCGATCGGAAGTCGATAGCCGCACGCTCAAGGATGTGTTGCTGCAAATGGTCGAGGCAGGGGCGCTTAAATGCAAAATGCCGGCGCGCAAGTCAAAGAGCGGCCGCCCGCCGGCGGTGATTTATGTGGCGGATTGACGGCCATCATTATGTGAATTTCCGAGTGCATTTCGTATGACACACGAAACTCAAACAAGCTTAACCATTCGGGATTTTGAATGCCATCCGGTATGAGACAGAAAACATACGAAATCGAGGCTAAAAATGATTAGAAATCAATAATATATATATTATATATGTAATGTATGTAATAGATAGGTATATCTCTATATGAATGCTTAAGCTAGAGGTGGGTTTAGGGGGTCTATATAGGAAAGCACATGCAATCCCACAAAACTCATTTTCCGCCCTCTCACGCCCGGCTTCGGCTTGACCATTCGCGGCGCTATCCACAGGCCTGCAATCTTGACCTCATGCCGGCAATCGCGCATAAGGGGAGGGCACACGTTGGAACCTGATTTGAAGGGCGGGCGGTCTCGAAGCTGGGGCGGCCCATGTTGTGTTTGCAGCTAGACCTTATCGATCGCCTGCCACTTGTCTTTGCCGGGTGGGCGATGCCGCCAGAGCGGCGCAGGCTGCCGCCAAGGCCGCGCGAGGCCGCCACCCATCTCCCGTCGCTCTTCGACGCTCCACGGCGCTCTCTGGTTCGGCAGCAGTCATCGCAGACGCTTCCTGCCGCCCAGCGGTTCACGCCAGCGCCGCGGGCTGTGATGTTTTTGCCGGGGGCGTCCGATGAGACTCGCCGCAAGGTCGCTGCCCGCTACGCGATGCAACCTGCCGGCGCCGTTCCCGCCCCGCTCGCCAAGTCTGCTCATGTCCGCACGATCCAGCGCGAAGTGGCGCTTGCCTATGGCTTGACCGTTGAGGAATTGTGGTCGCCGTCGCAATCGATCGATGCCGTCCTGCCGCGTCACGAGGTTTTCTATCGAGTGCGCGCGGAAACCGGGATGAGCTTTCCGCAGATCGCCCGGCGATGCGGGGGCTACGACATGACGACGGTGTTTTATGCCGTCAAGAAAACGCGCCAGCGGCTTGCGGGAGGCTGGCGGATGCGAACCCGTCCAGATGTGGGGGCCGCGCCGTGATCCGCCTCGACGACGCCCATAAGCCGTATCTCGACGCGCTATGCCGCGACGGCGCCCGGCCGGTCGAATGGGATGGTTCCAAGCCGGACCGCACATTGCCCGAAAAGGTCGCCAGGCGGCTTGAGCAGTCAGGCTTTATCGAGCGGCGCGGGCAAGACTACGTGCCAACACAAGCGGGCCTGCGGGCCGTAGGGAGGGTGGTTTGATGGCTGGAATTTATGGAAAGGGAACGCCAAACCCTCTAGCGGTTGCCGATCTTGCTCAACCGTTCATCCGGAACCTTTACCCGCCGGTACGAACCAGCGACGATGAAGACCGCCGCAAACCGGATGACAGCCGCGACGAATCCAGCGGGGCTGGGGGTTTCGTTGTGAGCGCGGCAGTCGGCTATCCAGTCTCGGAATCTGCCGCGGCGGTCGCTGGGTCGATCATGAGCTCGTCATTTGGTGGCGGCAGTGATGACTAACGCCTGCCAGCGATGCGGTGGCGAGCCGCGGCCAAACGGCAAATACTGCGGGCCGTGCGCCGATGATGCCATGCTCGAACACAAGCGGGTGTGGATGGCCGGCCACCGGGCGAAGGCCAAGCGGGCGACGTGTCCATGCGGCAATGAGGCGACGGGGCCGCGCGCAAGGTTCTGCGCGCCATGCCGCTCAATCGTGATCGGGAACGCCAGCAGGGCGAGGGCGGTGGCGTCACCATGACCAACGGCCGCCACGTCCGCCCGCGTAATCCGCACTTTCCGAAGCCGGAAGGGCGGACGCAATACATGCCCGAATATGCCGAGGCAATCCGGCAGGAGATGGCTAAAGGCTATTCCTTCACGGCCGCCTGCGGTGTTTTTGGGCTGCGGCCGGACAATGTGCGGCGTTGGCAGGGGAGGTTTGAAGACCTCGACGACGCCGTGGAGATTGGCAAAGCGCAGCGCGTCCTGCATTGGGAAAAGCAGCTCATGACCGCGCCAGACGGCCCAACGGTCTCGAAGTCTCTCGCGGCCCTGCGTGCGGCCGCACCAGACGAATGGCGGGAGAAAACAGAAATCACAGGCCCGAACGGCGGGCCCGTCCAGCTCGAAGCGATCGACACTCTTGAAGCCGCCCGCCGGATTGCCTTTGCGCTGGAGATCGGCCGCCGGGCCGCCCCGCCCGTTATCGAGCATGAGCCTTTGAAATCCGACGCCGCGGAATAGTGCGGCGCGCGTTACTGGCTGGCACAAGAGCGGGCGAAAGGACCGCTCTATGGCCGAAGTCGATTACGCAGGAACGCCGAACGTCTCCGTTAACTCCAAGCGTTATGGGTGGTCGGCTCTCGCCAATGGCGACACCGGCACGGTGCTGACGCCGGAACTGTTCGCAGACTATCGCGAGATTTCCGTGCAGGTGCTTGGCACATTCGGGACCGGCGGTTCGGTCTCCTTGCAGGGCAGCAATGACGGCGGCACGACTTGGGCCAATCTGCTCGATCCCGCCGGCAATGCGTTGACGTTCACGGCGGCGGGCATCAAGACGTTGGGCGTCGTGGCTGAACGCATCCGGCCCAGCGTCACGGCCGGCGACGGGACGACCGAGCTTGATGTTATGCTCTTCATGCGCGGCCCGTTCCGCTAGGCTTTGAAACAGGCCGCCACAACACCTTCCTCACGCAATCCACTCCATGCGACAAGAGCCGCGCGCCCCCATTGGGGATGAAGCGCATCACTCCATTGGAGGCTAACTCATGTCTGGAACCAACTACACGAATTTCAACGGCCGCCGCGCTGGACAGGACAACATCACTGGCCGACTTTTTGCCGAGGGCGAGCCGTACACTGTTGCAATGGAGGCTGCGGACGGCGGGTTGAATATCACCGAAGTCACGATGACCGTGCAGGATTATTTCGGCAAGACGCTTGCCGGGGTGTTCAATATGGAAATCTGGCTTTCAGATGCGACTACCGGCGCCGGCCTGACCGCAACGACTGCTTCGGGCGCTGTTGCGGCCAAGACTTCGAGCGGCGCTGATCTGGCTGTCCTGACCACCAAGAAGGCGTTGCTCGTGCAGACGCTTGCGACTGGCCTTTATACGCTCTCCATCACCGACACGGCGAAGACCGCATTCAAGGTCTGCGCGCGGGTTCCTGGCAAAGCCGCAACCGTCGTCGGTATAACCCTTGCCAGTGGCGATTACGGATAAACGTGGCTTCAACACTTGACGAATTGCTGGCGGCGTTCAAGGCGCTGCCGGCCGAAAAGCAGGCGGAGGCGGCAGAGGATGCCGCTTCCGTCGTTTCGCATTTCAAGTGGATGCCAAACCCCGGCCCGCAGACGGATGCTTATTTTTCGCAAGCAAACGTGTTGCTGTATGGAGGGCAAGGTGGTGGCGGCAAGTCCGATCTTGGGTTGGGGCTCGCTTTCACGGCGCACGAGCGCAGCCTTGTCCTGCGGCGCGAATACACCAATCTCGGGGCGTTGATCGATCGCACGCTCGCCATCAACGGCAGCCGGAGCGGGTTCAACGGATCCCCGCCGCCGCGTCTGACATTCGCGCGCGAAAGCCGCCAGTGCATCATCGACTTCGGCGCGAACCAGCATTTGGGCGACGAGCAAAAATGGCAGGGCCAGCCATACGACCTGAAATATTTCGACGAGGCGACGCAGTTCCTTGAATTGCAGGTGCGGTTTCATCTTGGATGGCTGCGCAACGCGACTTCGCCCGGCCAGCGCGTGCGGGCGGTGCTGGGGACCAACCCGCCGGTTAATTCCGATGGCGACTGGATTATTGGCATGTTCCGGCCGTGGCTGGACTTGACGCATCCGAAGCCGGCGGCGCATGGCGAATTGCGGTGGTTTGTGACGGACGATGCGGGCAACGATCTCGAAGTTCCCGAAAGCGATCTAAATTTTGATGGCGTGAAGCGGCGGCACAAGACATTGACCGCGCCGGATGGCCGGCCGCTTGAGGCATTGTCGCGCACGTTTATCCCCGCGAAGCTGTCCGATAATCCGTATCTCATCAATACCGATTACCAGGCGCAGTTGGACGCATTGCCTGAGCCGGTGCGGTCTGCGGTGCGCGACGGCAATTTCATGGCGATGCGGGCGGATAGCGACCGGCAGGTTATTCCAACGCAATGGATTATCGAGGCGCAAGCGCGCTGGACGTCGCGGCCGCCTGAAGGCGAGGCGATGGTTGCGGTCGCGGCGGACATCGCGCAGGGCGGCGCGGACAATACCGTGATCTCGTATCGCCATAAGGGCTGGTTCGGGCCGCAGGTGGTGAAGCCCGGCAGTGATACGCCGGATGGCGCGAGCGTGGTGGCGCTACTCATGAGCGTGCGCCGCGACGGGGCCGAAGTGGTGCTGGACATGGGTGGCGGCTATGGCGGCGCGACAAGCGAGCGGCTGAATGACAACGGCATCCCGCATATCAGGTTCAACGGCGCGGGGGCTTCCACGCGGCGGACAAAGGACGGGGCGCTGGGGTTCGTGAACCGGCGGGCGGAAGCCTATTGGATGATGCGGGAAGAACTGGATCCCGAACAGGAAGGCGGCTCGCCAATTGCATTGCCGCCCGATCCCGAATTGCGCTCGCAGCTGGCGGCGGCGACGTACAAGGTGACGACGCGCGGCATTCAGGTCGAGGCGAAGGACGACATCAAAAAGCGGCTGGGATCATCGCCCGACAAGGCGGATTCGGCGGTGATGTGCCTTGCGGAGGGCAAGCGCAGCGAGGTCCGCATGAAGCGCCGGGCAGGGTTCGAGATGCAGCGGCAGACGACGGCGAATGTTGGGCATAGCGGCGTCAAGGGCTATTATCGGCGGTGATGGTGTGGTAGATAATGATGGCAACCTGCCATTAGCTCAGTTGAGAGCGCCGCCACGGAGCGGAGGTCGCCGCAAGGCATGGGGTACTCTGGTTTCTAGAGCCAGTCAGGTTGCCGCGATTTCGCCCGTAATGGGCAACGAGTTCTGGTGTTGTCGAGCGTAGAATGCATCGGCGTGACCGGGAGCCGTGCGATACGGCTAGACTTAAATCGGGTCGCTCCCGAGCGCCAGAAACAGTTCAGTGCGGCGGCGTGGATGGACACGCAGCGATTGCGGAGTAAGTAGGCTTACGTGAGCAACTGCGGAAAATCGCAGTGGAATTGGATTTACGGTCCAAGTACGGCATCCGACAACAAGCCGGATTAGCTCATAGCCAGCCGGTATCAAGCCCGGCCCGCACTGAAACAATTGGCTGTGGCTGGAATGTGAACCATGGCCTCAGTCATAAGCCCCGTCAGCTTAGGTTGGCGGGGTTTTTCTTTCAAAGCCATTCGCATTCCCTGCATTGCGCCCGCGCCATGGCGACGGCACAAAGCATCCACAACGCAGGGAAATCGCGCACATGTCAGCTTTGTTCTCACGCCCGCAACCGGCCGCTATCCAGGCGGCGGCTCCCATGCCGGACGCCAACTCGCCCGCCGTGCTCGAAGCGCAGCGAAAGGCGGCGGCGGAAGCGGCGGCCCGCGCCGGGCGGGCGTCAACCATTATGACCGATTCCAAGGGGCCGGCGGCCAATCGCGGCAACACTGATTCGTATGGCGGCAAGACGCTGGGCGGCAGTTAAGCCGGGAAAGGCTTTGCGCCAATGAAGCAGCGCGTCAAGGATTTGATCGACCGGGGAAGCCGTCTGTTTAGCGACAGGCGGCCATTGCTGTCCACATGGCAGGACATGGCGATGAATTTCTACCCGGAGCGCGCGGACTTCACCGTGCAGCGCTCGATCGGTATTGAATTCGCATCGCACTTGATGACAGGTGAGCCGGTCATGGCCCGCCGCGATATGGCGAATACACTCTCCGCCATGCTCCGCCCACGCGGCCAGCCATGGTTCATGGCGATCACGAATGACGAGGCGATCAACAAAGACCCGGACGCAAAGAAGTGGCTGGAATGGGCTTCCGAGATCATGCGGAAGTTCATGTACGAGAACAACGCCAAGTTCATCCGCTCGACCAAGGAAGCCGACAACGACTTTGTGACCTTCGGGCAATGCGTGATCGAGGCGCGGGAGAACAAGGCGCGCGATGGGTTGATTTATCTCTGCTACCACTTGCGCGATGTGGTCTGGAACGAAGACGAGGAATTGAACGTCAACCAGGTGCATCGCGACGGAAAGCTACGCGCCTCGCAGATGATTTCGCTCTTCGACAAGAAGGGCATGGGCTATTTCGGCATTCACCCGAAGGTGACGGAAGCGCAGGAGAAAGACCCGGAAAAGAAATTCGGCACACGGCACATCATCATGCCGCGCGATGAATACGACCTGAAGGACGCGCCGGACGAAAAGCGCCGCTATGGGCAGCGGTTGCCGTGGGTGTCCATCCATGTCGATGTCGAGAACGAACATATTCTCGAAGAGTGCGGGCGCCCGACGATGGATTACATCATCCCGCGCTGGCAGACGGTTTCCGGCACGCAATACGCGCACAGCCCCGCAACCGTGGTGGCGATTTCAAACTCCCGCATGTTACAGCAGATCACGCTGACCCTGATGGAGGCTGGGCAGAAGTCGGTTGACCCGCCGTTGATCGCGACGGCCGAGATGATTCAGGGCGGCATCAACACCTATGCAGGCGGGATCACTTGGGTCGATGCGGAATATGACGAAAAACTTGGCGAAGTGCTGCGGCCGTTGTCGGTTGAGCGCAGCGGGCTGCAATGGGGTGATGCGCTGCAGGAGCGCATATCGAATCTCATCAAGGAGGCGTTCTACCTCAACCAGATTTCCATGCCTGACACGACCGGCGAGATGACCGCCTATGAAGTGCAGAAGCGGTTCGAGGAATATATCAGGCGGGCGCTGCCCTTGTTCGAGCCGATGGAGACCGAATACAACGGCGCGATCTGCGACCGGACCTTCGAGATTTTGCTGCGCAATGGCGCTTTCGGCAATGCCGACATGATGCCGGACATTCTGCGCGGGCAGGAGGTGAAGTTTTCGTTTTCCTCGCCGCTGCAAAAGGCGCAGAACCGCGCCAATTCGCAGGCGTTCATGGAAAGCGCCAACCTGCTCAAGATCGCTCTCGAACTGGACCCGAGCGTTCGGCATATCGTGGACGTGGAGACCGCCGCCCGCGATGCGCTGGAAGGCGCGCAGGCCCCGGCGACGTGGTTCAATTCCAAGGAGGACGTGGCGCAGATTCGTCAGCAGGAGGCGCAACAGGCGCAGGAACAGCAAATGGCCGCGCAAATGCAGCAGGGCGCGGAAATCGCCGGGCAGGCCGGGGACGCCATGCAAAAGATGCGGGCGGCATTGCAGGCCCAGCCCGACCAGGGGCAGGAGGATTTGTCTCTCCAGACAGGCGCGGGCAAGAAGTCGTCAGCCGGCGGCGAACCGCTCCAGACCGGCAACCCGCTGGCCGAATTGCAGGCGGCATTCGGCGGCTGACAGGCTTTGAAAACCCGCCACGGGCATTATCGCAAACTCATTCGCTATCTGGTCATGGTCAGGCGTCCAAAGCCGCAAGGACGACGCCATGCCGCAATTCGCAGACCGCAAACACGTTGTCTCCGCCATCAAGTTTGATGGCTCGGATGCTTCCGCGCTCGCCATCGTCAAGGAATTCGGCAGCGGCGTCGCCATGTCTGCAAATGACGGTAAAATAACGATCACGCTTTCGCGCAAGCGGCAAGTCCAGCCGGGGCAATTCGTCTTTCGCAAGGGCGATCTTGTGACGGCGCTGGACGAAGGCAGATTCTTCGAGCGGTTTGTGCCGCTATCTATGCCGTCACCGTATGTTTTCACGCCGCTGTCCCCAGCCGACACGCTTGGCGAATATTCGGTTGGCGGCCTCGTTGTCGAAATCGACGGCGACCATTCCGACGAAATGGAAATTCTTGAAATTGCGGACGGCTATCTCGTTTGCGACAGCGCCTATGGCGAAAAGCGCCTGAAGCCGGAACAGGTGCGCCATGCCTAAGCCCAATCCGCGCTCGCCTGATAGACGGCCGTGGCACCCCGCAAAATACAGCGTCGATATTGTCTATGCGGTGCAGAAACTTGCACGGGGGCAGGCGAGCGAAGTCCAGCAGAAGATGGCGCTCGACTTCATCATTCACGGGCTCTGCGGAACCTATGACGCCACTTATTTCAGCGATTCACCGCGCGACTCCGATTTCGCGCAGGCCAAACGCCATGTCGGCTTGCAGCTCGTGAAGCTCGTCAACATGCCGGCCGCCGCGATCGATCTTCTCGACAAGAATTCGCAAGGCCGCAATCGCGAGCCAAAACCCGAAGGGGATGACGAATGAACGACGGATTGCTTGCAGATGGGGGTGTGGGTGGCAACGATCAGGCCGGCGCCGGCAGCGGCGCGGGCGCCGGTGCTCCGCCAGCATCCCCGCCCGCCGGTGGGAACCAGCCGTCAAGCCCTCCCGCGGCTCCACCGGCGGGCACTCTTCTAGAAGGAAATGTACCAGAGCGCCCGGCCGCGCCGCCGACATGGCCCGATGACTGGCGGCAGAAACTTGCCGGCGACGACAAGGCCTATCTAAAGACGCTTGAGCGGTTTTCGGATCCGACGGCGCTGGCGAAGTCCTATCGCGAAATGCAGGCGAAACAATCGCAGATGCGCGCGCCGCCGCCGGGCGAGGGCGCTTCACCGGAAGAGGTCGCCACCTGGCGCAAGGAAAACGGCCTGCCGGAAGCCCCGCAGGGCTATCTCGACCAATTGTCGCTGCCGAACGGCATGGTGATTGGCGAAGCCGACAAGCCGGTTGTGGCGCAATTTGCCGAACAGGCGCACGCCGACAATATCGACCCGAAGGCGTTCAACGGTCTGGTCGCCAAATATTACGCCATGCAGGATGCACAAGCGCAGCAGCGCATGGAGGCCGATACGCAGTTCAAGATGACGGCGACCGACGATCTCAACAAGGAATGGGGCGGCGAGTTCCGGGCGCACATCAATGGCATCTCGAATCTTATGGCTAGTGCTGGCGACGATGTTAAAGATGCGCTGTTTAACGGTCGCACGGCGGATGGTCACATTATTGGCAACGATCCTCGCATTCTGCGCTGGCTTGCGGGCATGGCGAAGGAAATGAACCCGATGGGGGCGTTGATGCCGGCCGGAACGTCAAACGCTCTTGCCGCCGGTCATAGCCGCATAGCAGAAATCGAAAAGATGATGCGTGACCAGTCTTCCGGCTACTGGAAAGACGCCAAGGTGCAGGCGGAATATCGCGATCTGGTTTCGGCGCGCGACACCATGAAGGCCCGCGGCCAATAGCCTTCGCATCCTTTGAAAACCGCGAGCGCGCCGCCTTAACACAGCGGCGCGTTTTCTCTTTCCTGCGCACAAGACCGAAGTGAAGCCCCTTGCGGCGTCGGACAGCCCCGGACGGCAAGCGACCGGACAACCTGCCACCGATGCGCGGAAGGACAACCGGAACGGAGGTGGTTAACCCAACCCGCAGGAACGATCATGTCCAATACCGCCTTTCAGGTACAATACCGCCAGGAATTCATCGCAGGCTTCGAGCTTGGCAAGTCGCTGCTCAGCACTTGTTGCATTAACGAAGCTGTCATCAACGCGCAGCAGGCGACGTTCCTTGTCGCTGACTCGGGCAGCGCCGCCGCCGTCACCCGTGGCGTCAACGGCCTCATCCCGGCGCGCGCTGACAATCTCAACCAGTACACGGCGACACTGACCGAGTGGCACGACAAACCCCGGCGCACGAAGTTCAACATCTTCGCTTCGCAGGGCGACGGCCGCCGCATCATGCAGCAGACCACCATCAAGGTGCTCAACCGCAAGATCGACTCCGACATCCTGACGGCTCTTGCCGATACGACCACGACGGCCAATGCCGCCGGCGAAGTCGCGTCGCTCCAGCTTGTCATGAAGGCGAAGGCGAAACTCGCGAACAACGAAGTCGATGTCGAGGAAGAGGACAATATGTTCTTTGTCGCCTCGGCCGCCTTCGAGGCGTACCTGATGCAGATCAAGGAATTCGCCAACTCCGAATATGTGGACATGAAGCCGCTTGTCGGCCCTGCCCGCAAGATGCGCCGTTGGGCCGGGTTCAACTGGATTTTCCACCCGCGGATCAGCGGCAAGCAGACCTCTTCGGAGCTTTGCTACGCTTTCCATCGCAACGGTATCGGCCACGCGGTCAACACTGGCGAGATGGAAGTGGACGCCGATTACAACCGCGAAGACGCCTACTACTGGGCGCGCGCATCGATCTTCATGGGGTCGAAGCTGCTCCAGACCAACGGCGTCGTGAAGGTTTACCACGACGGCTCCGCCTTCGCCTGATGAATAGCGCCGGGCTTCGGCCCGGCTGCGCCCGCAACTCAATCCGAAGAGGATAAAATGGCTTACACGACTGCAACCCTGAACAAGGTCAGCCATGGCAACATGGACAATTCCGCCCCCGGCAACCGCTGGCTCTACACGCACGCATCTGACTCCGATGCGACCGTGAAGGCCTCTGGTTACTTCTCCGATGCCTACGACAAGGGCGTGCGCGCCGGCGACATCATCGACTTTGTTCTGATCGGCACGGGGCTCTATACCCATGTCGTTCTGACCTGCACGTCGGCGCCGGCCTGTACGGTCACGCAAACGCCTTCCACGTCCACTTGATCGGGCGCCACGCTGAATATCCGGGGGCCGAACGGCCCTCGGAAACCCTCTAGCCGCAAGAGGCAAGTATGTCGAATATCGAGAAGAAAGACGCCAAAGACGCAAAGAAGCTGGAATTCCGGCAGGCGCTTCCGTCGCAATTTGTGTCCGGGGAATTCGCGCGCAATCTCTGGAACCATGTGCCCGAATACGGCACGACGCGCGAAAATCTCATGCAGCCGGAATATTGGGCGATCCTCGCGCCGCAAATGCGCATAGCCGATCGCGTCGAGGTCATGAGCGAAGACGGCTCCTGGTACGCCGAATTGCTTGTCCGCAACGTCTCGCAGGGCGCGGTGTCCGTCGGACTGCTCAACTATCGCGAATTCGAGGTCATCGCGGAAAACGAGCTGGAGCTTGAAGGAATGCGCATCGCCTTCCGCGGCCGCAGCCGCATGTGGATCGTGCAGCGCATCTCCGACAATCACGTCTTGCGCGAGGGCCTCAAGGACCGCGGCGAGGCTCTGCATTTCGCCACCATGCAAAAGCGGGTCGCCGCCTGAAAGGGTGAGACGTGACGATTACCCAGCTCGGTCTTTATAACGAGGCGCTCAGCGTTCACATTGGCGAGCGCACGCTCGCCAGCCTGACTGAAAACCGCGAGCCGCGCCGGGTGCTCGATAGCGTCTATGCAGATGTGCTGGATGATTGCATTGAGGCGGGATACTGGAAGCACGCCCGGCGCACGGTCGAATTGACCGCCAACACCGGGCTGTCGCCTGATTTCGGCTACGAATACGCTTTCGACATCCCGTCCGACTGCCTGCAATTCTACATCATCGGCGTGACGGAGGATCTGCGACCGCCGCTTAACGATTACGTCAACGAGAACGGCTATCTGCGCACGCGGTTCGATACGATCTACATGACGTATATCTCGAACGACGCGACTTATGGCCTGTCGATGGCGAAATGGGCGCCGTCTTTCCGCCGGTGGGTGGCGGCGGAATTGGCCGCCCGCGTGGCGATGCGGATCACGCAAAGCGTCGAAACGACGGCGATGATCGAAAAGCGCGCCGGCAAGCTGAAGCGCATTGCCCTCTCGAAGGACGCGCTTGACGGGCCGAACCCGGAAAAGATGACCGGCTCATGGGTGCAGGCCCGCCGCCGTGGCGGCATGTACGACCCTGATACGCGGATTGTCTGATGCCCAGCGCGACAACGCCGCTCTACGCTCTAAATCGCGGCGAGGTGTCGGACCTTGCGCTTGCCCGCGTCGATATAGAGCGGCTGCGGCTGTCTGCGGCGCGGCAAGCCAATTACATGCCGCGCACACTCGGGCCGATGATGCTGCGGCCGGGGACGGAATATATCGCGGAAGTTGACGGCTCGAATCCGTGCATCGGCGTTCCTTTCATATTCAGCTCGACCGACACGGCGATCCTTGAATTCACGGCGTCGAAACTGCGCATCCTGGTCAACGAAACGCCGATCACGCGCGTCGCGGTTTCAACGACAATCGCGGCCTTCGCATCATGGACTAGCGTTGAATCCGAAACGGCGGTGGTCTCGCTCGGGGCGACGATCGACTTCGAACACAATCTAAAAGGCCTGTCATCGACGGCGACGGTCTCCCTGTCCGTGAGCGTCGGGGATCAGGCGAAGGAACATGCCCTGCGGATTGTCGTCGATTACGGGCCGGTGAAATTCAGGGTCGGCACGACTTCAGGCGGCAGCGACGTGTTCAACACGACATCGCTGGACGCGGGCGAGCATTCTCTTGCCTTCACGCCGGGGGCGGCGACGATCTACGTGCAGTTTGAAAGCAGCGCCTTCGCATTGCGACGAATCAGCGAGGTATCCATCGAATCCGCCGGGATCATGGAACTGCCGACGCCCTACACCTATGATCTCCTGTCTTCCCTGCGCTTCGAGGCGTCTGGCGATACGCTGTTCATCGCCGGCGGTGAGTTGCAGCAGCGCAAGATAGAGCGGCGCGGGGCAAGCTCGTATTCCATCGGGGTGTTCAAATCCGACGACGGGCCGTTTGAGAAGTTTTCGGACGACAGTTCCACATTGCTTACGATTTCCGACCTGATCGGCAATCAGACGATAACCGCGTCGAAGGCTGCATTTTCGAGCGATCATGTCGGTTCGTTAATAAGGCTGTTCCACAACGGCCAATGCACGATCGATGAGCTGGCGACGGACGACACGTTTTCGGAAACCATTCGTGTCGCCGGCGTGTCGAAAGTCACGCCCGCAGGCGGCGGCGCTTCGACATCGACACCGGACCGGACGTTCACCATCGCCATATCGGGGACATTCACCGGGACGCTGACGTTGCAGCGGTCCATTGAAAGCGCGACGGCTGGCTTTACCGATTTTGCCACATACACTGTGACTGGGGCCAATACGATCACCGACAATATGGACAATGTTGTTGTCTGGTACAGGATCGGCTTCAAGAGCGGCGACTATACGTCGGGGTCGGCGCAGGTCGCATTTGCCTATGGCGGCGGCGGCGGCGCTGGCATTGCCAGAATTACCGGCTTCACGAGCGCAACCGAAGTCGATGTCGAGGTCATCAAGCCGTTCCTCAACTATTCCGCCACATCCGATTGGAGGCTTGGGGAATGGTCGGACTATAACGGGTATCCCGGCGCGGTGGCGCTTTTCGAGGGGCGGCTGTGGTTTGCCGGAAATACGAAAATATGGGGATCTATCTCGGACGCCTATACGAGTTTCGACATCGACAAGACAGGCGATTCCGGGCTTATCAGCCGGACGATCGGGCAGGGCGCGATTCAGGACATCAAGTGGTTGATGGCGATGCAGCGCCTTGTCATCGGCGGCGATACGTCGGTTCTGACGGCGCGCTCCAATTCGTTCGACGAGCCTTTGACGCCCACGGTGTTCTCGATCAAGGATTCGCTCACCTTCGCGGCGAGCGCGTTGCGCGCAGTTCGCATCGACTCTTCGGCGTTTTTCGTCCCGCGCTCCGGCCGGAAATTCATCGAGATGTTCTACGACATTCAGAAGACGGATTATTCCGCCCGCGACCTGACGCGGCTCAATCCCGACATCGGGCTGGAATCGTTCGTCGATATTGCCGTGCAGCGCGAGCCAGATACAAATGTTTGGGTGGTGCGCGGTGATGGCGTCGCGGCCGTGTTCCTGTACGACAAGAACGATGAAGTCGAGGCGTGGTGGCGCTTCGAGACGGATGGCGAAGTCGAAAACGTGCTTGTGCTTCCCGGCACACTCGAAGACCGCGTTTTCATGGTCGTGAAGCGTACCATCAACGGCGTGACAAAACGCTATTGGGAGAAGCTGGCGCGCATCGACGAATGCCAGGGCGGCACGCTCAACAAGCAGGCCGATTGCTTCGCGACCTATTCCGGGGTGTCTACGACGACGATTACAGGGCTGGGCCATCTCGAAGGCGAGGCGGTCATTGTGTGGGGCAACGGGGCGGAAATCGGTTTCAGCGACGCCAACCCGACGGACCCGGCGACTTACACGGTGTCCGGTGGATCCATTACCATCCCCACGGCGGTGACGAGCGCCATCATTGGCCTGCCCTACACGGCGCAATTCAGGTCGGCCAAGCTGGCCTATGCGGCGGCGCAGGGGACGGCGCTCAACCAGATCAAGCAGGTTGACCACGTTGGTCTGGTCATGACGAACACCCATATCCTCGGCGTGAAGCATGGGACGGATTTCGACAATCTGGACGACATGCCTCTGGTCGAGGATGGCGGCGTCATCACATCGACGGCGGCGGCGGTTTCCGACGGCTCCGCCGTGACGAACAGGGTGTTCGACCAGTACGATTTCGACATGATGGAATTCAACGGCCTGCACAAGACGGACGCCCGCCTGTGTCTGGAATCGCAGGCGCCTCGGCCGTGCACGATCAATGCCGTGACGATCAAACTCAAGACAAATGGCTGAACCCGTCATTGCACCGGCGACCGGCCGGGATTTTATCGAATATGCCGGCCAGCTTCCGCCCTATCGGGTGAAGGCGTGGACCGCCAAACTGGACGGCCGCGTGATCGGCGTTGGCGGCCTGCTTCTGATGCCGGGCGGCGAGCGGTACGCTTTCATGGACGTATCTGAGGAAGCACGCAGGTTTCCAAAGCTGATGCACAAAACCGGATTGGCTTTCATTCGCGAAGCTGTTGAAACAGGTTCGGGGCCGATTGTCGCTACGACGATGACCGATGTCCCAAGGGCCGGGGAATGGCTCAAGCGGCTTGGATTTGTCGAGCACGAAGTCAAGGGGATGAAGGTTTACGTTCATGCTGGCAAGGATCAAGCTGAATCCTGATTACGGTCTCGCGGCGCATGGCGTGTGCTTCGATCCGATTACGGCGACGATTGGCGCGATCGGTTCTCTGGCCGCCGGTTCGTCCGGCACGCTCTCGACCATCGGCACGATTGCCGGGCTTGTCGGCACAGGGGTGACGGCGCTGGGAACGATCTCTGCCGGGAACGCGGCCAACGCGGCAGCCAAGAGCGAGGCCGCGCAGTTGGAGCAGCAGGCGACACAGGCCCGCGCCTCCTACCAGCGCAAGGCCATGCAGCACCAGCGCCAGACCGAGCTTACCATGTCGCAATTGCAGGCGCGCGCGGCGGCCAGCGGCGCGGGTGCCGACGACCCGACCGTCATCAAACTTGGGGAGGAGATTTCCGGGCGCGGCGAAGAGCAGGCGTTGATGGACCTCTACAACGGTGAGAACACGGCGCGCGGGCTGGAGGATCGTGCTGTAGCCCGTCGCGCATCCGGCCGGGCGGCGCGCACCGGCTCAATCTATTCGGCGGCCGGCACGATCGCCTCCGGCGTCGGCACGGGCTTCCAGCGGTTTGCAGGCGTCTCGACGCGGCTGCCAGACGCCAATAGCACGAGGTATGGATAATGGCGCGACTGCCAAGCGGCGCTTCACTTGGCGGAATGCCGGACGCGCAATATTCGCGCCCGATCGCAAGTGTCGATACAACTGCGCTGACGAACGGCGTTAAGGAACTTGGGCGCGGCGTCAGCAATCTCGGAACCGGCCTCTACAATGCCGGGAAGGAAATGGATCGCAAGGCAGCTTCGCTCGATGAGGCGCGCGCGACTTCCGCCTACATCACCGGCCGCGTCAAGAACGATGCCGAACTACCAAACCTGACCGAGCAGGAGGCCATCGAGAAGCACAAGCAGCTTTACAACGAAAACCTGACTGCGGCGGCAGGGTTCATCAAAGACCCTGCGGCGCGTGAAAAATTCATGTTGCGCTACCAGCCCGATGTGGCGCGAGCGCATGTGTCGGCTGACGGGCGCTGGAAAACTGTTGACCGCGACCGCACGCTAGCGACGGCGAATGCGACCTATGAAGACCTTATATCTTCGGCCCCAAAGGCCAGCCCCGAATTGCGTTCGGCAGCGTTGAGCACCATAGGCGATACGATTACCGGCATGGTGCAGGGCGGTTATATTACCGAAGTGCAGGCGCAGGGATTGCGCAAGAAGATGGCGGAAAAATATGGCGAGGCGGTGCTGACATCGTTGCCGGCCGCGCAGCGCGTTGTGGCGCTATCCATGCCGCAGGGCATGGCCGGCACTGATATGGACCAGGCAAAGGCGCTTTTGCGCGCGCGCGAAGGCTTCAAGGGCACGACATATTGGGACGTGAACGCGCATCGCCTCGGTTATGGCTCAGACACGATCACGGATGTCAATGGCAATGTCCGGCGCGTGAAACAGGGCGATGCGGTCACGCGCGAGGATGCAGAGCGCGACCTTGCGCGCCGCACGCGGGATTCCATGTTGCAAGTGAAGGCGGCAATCGGGGATGAGGCGTTTGCAAAATTGACGCCAGGCGCACGGGCGGCGCTTGCTTCCGTGACGTACAATTATGGAAGCCCGCCATCGCGGATCATCGGCGCGGCAAAAACTGGCGACTCGAATGCTGTTGCTGATGCGATCGAGCGGCTGCAGGGCGACAATAACGGCGTGAACCGGCAGAGGCGCTTGATCGAGGCGGCCATTGCCCGCGGCGGCAACGTGCCCGGCGCGAATATGGCCCCCGTCATATCGGAAGATCGCCGCAGGGACTTAATCGCCGGCGCGCAGCGCGAGCTGAATCTGAAATCGCAAGAGGACAGGATTGCAGAAGCGAATGAACGCGCCAGCGTCAAGCAATTGATGGATGACGATCATGCGTCGATCCTCACGACCGGCCAGCCGATAGGCGATCTGACGCCGGAGCGCGTGGGGCAGGTCTATGGCCCGGTCGCGCAGGAGCAATTCCTGCAGCAGCGCGAGCAGGCGCAAAAATACCATGATGCCACCCACGATTGGGACCATGTGCCAGTCAGTGAGATTGCCGACCGTGTTGAATTGCTGAAGCCGACGCCCGGTGCGAAAGGCTTTGCGTCGCAGCAAAAATATTACCAGCAGGCCCAAAAGGCGGCGGCGGCCATCGCCAAGCAGCGCGAGGCTGACCCGGCTGCGGCGGCTGATAAATTCGATGACGTGGCGGCGGCGCGCAAGGCCGTGAATATCAGCGACCCGCAGAGCGTGGCGGCGCTCGCCAAGGCCAGATTGAAGGCGCAGGAAGTGCTTGGCATTCCTGAATCGGCGCGGATGCCGGTAACGAAACAGGAAGCGGCGGCAATCGGCAAACCGATATTCGACGCCACGGAAGGCGCTGGCACATTGCAGGCCATCCGCACGATCCTGCCGTTTCTCGATAAGGCTTACGGCAAGGATGCGGATAAGGTGCTGGAATTCGCGTTGACGCAGGCAGGGCTTGACGACAAGGTTGCAAAACAGGCGCACGCGATGATGCGCAGGTTGCAACGGGGCGAGCCGCTGACGCCGCAGGATGCGGCGGCGCTGCGCACGCAGGAAACGAACGCCGCGCAGGCGCAGGCGGCCGGAGCGCCGCGCCAGCCCGTGCCGTATCGCGCGCCTGGGCAATTCCTGACCTACCCGGACACGACGCGCCAGCCGCCACCGTCGCAGCCAGAACAAAGCGCACCAAAGCAGACGCGCACGATTCCGGCGGCGGCGATCGCGGAATTGCGGCGCAACCCGCAGATGGTTGATGCTTTCATGAAAAAATACGGCACGGACGATTACGGCAAGGGCTACGCAGCCAAGGCCGCCGAGGCGCTCGGGATCAAGGTTCGCAAGGAATGACAGAGATCGCACCGGCGCCCGCCGAACAGAACCCGTTCGATCAATTCGACGCCGAGGAAACCCCTGCCGAGCGCCCGTCTTTTGGCGAGCGCATTGGCGCGAATGTGACTGAAGGCTTTTACCGCGGCACGCTGGCCGGCGCGGCCGGCAATCTGGCGCGGTCATCCCTGACGCCGGAGCAATTGGACGCTTCGCAGCGCGAGGCCGAATCCTACCGCAACACCGACCCGACGCCGATGGAAGGCGAGACGCCATTGCAGGCGCAGGTTCGCGCGAAGGCGGCGCGGCGGCGCGCGGCACGCGGCGTCACGGTCGAGAGTGTTGGCGAGACGCAGGGCCGTATCCGCGAGGAACTGGCGCGCTATGAGGCCATGCCGGCAGCCGAAGGACTGCTTGAGAATTTCACGGCGCTGCTCGGACAATTGGGCGGCGGCGTCATGTCGCCCGAAAGTCTGGTCAATCGCGTGCCTGGCGTCGCCAAACTGGTCGAGACGTTTGGCCCCAAGGTGATGGGCACGCTGGGCAAGGAAATCGCGACATCGGCGGTTTCGCAGGGCATCGTCAACACCGTGACTGATCCATTCGTGCAGGCGATGTCGGTCAAAGCTGGCGTGCAGAATGAATTCGACTGGACGCGCACGGCGGTGGCGCTGCCCGCTGGCATGTTGCTGGGCGGCGGGATGCACGCGGCTGGCGCCGCCGTAGGTAATTTTGCGCAGCGCACGGCAGCGGCGTTTCATGAACACCGGCTGCGGCTGGCGCTCGATGACCCGTCTTTCCGTGCGGCGGGCGAAGCGCCGGACGAAGCGCCGGACATCAAACTGCCGAAAGCGCCTGAAATCGAAGCCGAGCCTGTTGGCGAAGGTGCGATTGTGCGCGCGACCGACCCGCAGGGCGGCGAGACGACCTATCACATCGCCAAGACCGACGAAGGATTTATCGTTGATCGGGCGCGCACATCGCCGGAGGGCGAACCTGTCGAGGGTATGAATGGGCGGCTGGATGAAAATGGAAATGTGGTTCGCGTACCGGAAGATGGCGCTGAGCCGCAACGCCCCGCGATATTCGCCACAAAAGAGGAGGCGGAAGGTTTCGTTCGGGGGCAGGAAGGCGTCGAGACGCCGGAGCCTGTAGCGCCGCAAGAGGCCGCGCCCGATCTGGAAAGCATTGCCAACGAGGTTGGCGATGCGCTCGGTGTTCCACGTGAAACGCCGCCTGTTGAGCCGCCGAGGCTTGAAACGCCCGCGGATCCGCAAAATGTTGTCGAGGCGCGTGAGTTCGCCGCCTCTATCGCCCATTTGCCGCCGCAAGAAACAAAGTCGATCCAGCCAAATTTCGAGACCGCTCGCATCGCCGTCACTATCCCGATGCGGGAATTGCCGCTTGTAACACCTGCCGCCATTTCCAGCGCGCCGAAGCGGGCGGAACTCGCGCCTGTAGGGCCGTTCGTGTTCGAGGCGTCGAAGCTCAAGGTTGATGCTGCCTCAATGCAATACAAGGGCGGCGGCGATGAATTTGGAGACGTAGGAAAGTTTAAGGGCGTCACCAAATGGGACATCGCAGCAGCCGGGCAGATCATGGTTTACCAGCGCCAGAACGGCGACATGATCGTGGCGAACGGCCATCAACGCACATCGCTCGCGCGCCGCCTCATCGCGACCGGCTATGCCGACGAAACGCCAGTCACCGGCCTTGTCTATCGTGAGGCTGACGGCTTCACGCCTTCCGACATGCGCGCCATTGCTGCAGCTGAAAATATAAAAAATGAGACCGGCACGCCTTTGGACGCCGCGCGTATTATGCGCGAGCGCCCGGAAATAATTGATGGGTCATTCTCGTTTACGGGGTGGTTTGCGCAGCAGGCGCTTGGTCTGGCGCGGCTGTCCGATGAAGCATTCGCCATGGTCAACAATGGCGTCATCCCAGAACACTTCGGCGCTGTTGTCGGCAATCTTCTGCCAAACGATCCTGCCCGGCAAAAGGCGGCTATCGAGGCCATTGTCCGCTTTCATCCCGCCAGTGTCGATCAGGTGGCCATTCTCGTGCGGCGCGTTGCCGAGGCCGAACTGGTCAAGCGCGAGGCTGGTGCACAGGGGTCCATGTTCGATGACCTGATGTCGGCTGAAAGTACGGCCGGCGAGGAAATGAAAATCGTCGATCGCGCCATCAAAACGCTTCGCAAGGACAAGGCGCTGTTTCAGCGTGTTGTCGCCAATGCGGAGCGGATTGAGGAAACGGGATCGCAGATCGAGCGCGCGGCCGCGCAGTCCGTGGCTGGCGACGCAGACACTTTTGTGTCAGTATTGACCCACAACGCCTATACGGCCGGCCCGGTGCGGGACGCGCTTGTAAAGGCCGCACGCGAGCTGAAAAATGGACAAGTCAGCACAGAGCAAGCGACTCGGGAAATTCTCTCTGCCCTCCGGCGATCGGCTGAAACTGATGTGGAGGCTCGGGGAGGCGGCGCACAAGGCGCAGGCGATGGGCGTCCAGGTGAGCCCGCCGTTTCTGCAGAAGCCGGGCGAGCGGAGCCCGGCCCCGCTATACAAGAACGGCAAATTCCCGACGCCGCAGCGGTAGAGCCCGGCGCGGAGGGTCTCCCGCAAACTCTCATTCCCGGCGTTGAGCCCGTCACGGATCGCCAGCGGCTTGAGTTGCAGGCTGGCAAGCCGATGCAGGGCGGCAATGTCGGCCCGGCGGCGGGCGGGTTGTTCGACACGGAAGCCGGAAAGCAGGACGTTCTATTCCGCCTGAAAGACGCGCCAAAGCCGCCGATGGAGCCGCCCGTCGAGGCCGCTGTCGCTGGTGGCACGCCGGAAGCGCAGGCCGCCGTGCGCAGCTTGCAGCAACAGACATTTGCGCTGGCCGACACGCTGGAAATGCCATTGCGGCAGGGCAGGCTGATGAACGCGCAGGCAGCCGCGCAATACAATAATCGCTATGGCGTTGCGCGCGTGCGCGAGATTTCAGATTTCTTTTCCGTCGCGCATGAAGGCGGCCACCATCTGGAAGTGGACCGTGATATTGGCGGCGCGCTGAAAAGGCTGGTCGAGACGCATTCAAACGAACTTGACCGGATGGATTATGACCCGATGCGCGGCGACCCGCACGAAGGCTTTTCCGAATTCTTCGCCTTGATGCTGACAAACCCTGCCGCTGCGCAAAAGAACGCCCCGACGTTCTGGCAGGCGTTTCGCGGCTTCATGGGCGACCGCAAACCTGAATTACTCAAGGCTCTTGACGACGCGGCAATGGGCTATCGCGCCTATGAGGCCGCCCCATCGGGCGAAAAGGTTGGCGCGCAAGTCGTCAAGATGGAAGGCCGCGAAGGCTATACCAGCGAGATCATGAAGGCGTATAAGGATGAAGGGCTCGCGCCGACGATTGGCCGTGTCTTTGCCGATATGTACACCGTCATGTTCGACGATAAAGCGCCGATCACGCGCGCCGTGCGGCAACTCTCCCGATTGATCCGCAATTCATCTGGCAGCGCGCTTGTCGAAATCAAGGCTGCGGAAAACCCCGATGTGCTGCTGCGCCTGTGGGGCCGCTCGCAGCAAGGGGCGATGCACCAATTGCGCTATGGCGTCGTGCCGTACAAGGAAGTGAAAGCGCAGGGACCGTCGCTGCATGACGCGATGGCGCTGGCGACGGGACAGCCGAATTTCCTTGGAAAATTCGACCCGAAGAAGTCGGATGAATTTTCTACCTATCTGGTGGCAAAACGCGCCGATGTGCTTTGGGATCGCTACTATGCGGGCGATCTTGAGAGGCCGCCTGTTGGGTTTTCGCAAGCCGATGCGCGCGCGACAATGGCGGAACTGGCAAAAGCTAATGCGTCTTTCGAGCCAGCCGCGCGTATGGTCCATGAATTCACCCGCAACCTGTTGCGCAAGCAATATGACGCCGGGCTGATTACCAAAGACTTTTACGCGAGGATGCTGGACCAGCCTTTCTATGTCCCGCTCTATCGCGACGTTGACGACAAGCCGCTGGCGCATGGTGGCGCTGGCGGCGGCAACCGTTCGGAGGGGCCTGGCGTCGTCGATACGGTCAAGCGGCTACGCGGTTCGACACGCGACATCACGGACCCTATTCAGGGCATCATGATGCAGACGTTCCTTGTGGAGCGCACTATTCGCCACAATGACATTCTGCGCGCTTTCAAGGGGCTTGCGGATCGCGCGGGGCCGGGGGCAGGGGCTATCGTCGAGCCGGTGCCTGCGAGGGAATTGAAGGGCATTCCGTTCGACCTGTCCGACAATATCAAGCGTGTCGCCCATGACCGTGGGCTGGATTCCGATGACACGGAATTGCTCATGAACGCCGTGACGAACGCTTTCGGCAAAGACCCGATCATGGGCACGATGTTCCGCATGGACCTCGCCAGCAAAAAGGGCGAGCCGATCCTGTTCTATAAGGAAAACGGCGAATTGCAGGCGCTTCGTTTGCAGGCAGGGCGCGAAGGCGATGAACTCTATGAAGTGCTGACGGCTCTGCCTGACACGATTTCCGACATTTGGTCCGCGACAATGGGGCTGGCGGCGGCAACTCTGCGCACGGGCATCACAACAGAACCCACATTCGCCGTGGCCAATTTCATTCGGGATCAATTGGCCGTTGGCATTTTGCGCAACGACTATATACCCTTCTTTTCCGGCGTGCGCGGCGTGTGGGATGAATTGAAACAAAATGAAGCCGCGCAACTGTATTCGTTCCTCGGCGGCGTATCGCCCGGCGCGGCTGCCGCTGGAACGCACAAGGCTGCCGCTGGCGTTGTCGATGAACTTGGCCGCAAAAGCTACCTGTCGAACAGATTGACCAGCTTTCACGGCGTTCTTGAATTACCTGCGTTGACCGAAGCTGGGACGCGAAATTCAGTGTTCGCCAAGGTGTTCGAGCAAAAGAAAACGCAAGGTCTTTCGCCATACGAAGCGGCAATCGAGGCGGCCTATCAGGCGACAGACGTTCTCGATTTCGGGCGGCACGGTTCCAAGACGTTTATGATGCGCCGTCTGGTCCCATTCTATAACGCCACCATGCAGGGATTGGATAAGGCTCGCCGCGTCATGCTCGAACCGCTATCGCGTGCCGCCCGTGGCGACATTATCACAACGGCGGATAAAGACGCGCTGACAAATGCTGGCTGGGCATTGTTCAAATTTGCCGGGCTCGGCTCTGCGCTTGGCGCGGTCTATGCCGCGATCAATTGGGAGCGCGAGGAATATCGTGACGCCAATGCGCAGATGAAGGGCACGCATTTGATCGTGCCATGGGGTAAGAAAATCCTGACGATCCCGAAGCCGTTTGAATTGGGTCTCGGATTTACGGCGGGCGAATATGCGTTCGCAAAACTGGCAAAGAGCGACCCGCGTGCGGCGGGATACTTTATGGAAGCCGTGGCTGACACGCTGTTCCCGCCAAACGTAATTTTTGGCAACCCGCTTATCAAAACGACATTCGAGCTTTCTACGAATCGGTCCATTTTCACCGGGCGCGACATCGTGCCGGAGCGTATTCGCAACTATGAAACCGGCCTGCAATACACAAACAAGACATCAACGCTGTCAAAATGGCTTGGCGAGGCCAGCCGCGACATTCACAAGGCGCTGCCAATCGTTCCCGAACTTTCCCCGATGAAACTGGATTACGCCATCGGCTCGCTTTTCGGCATGTGGGGGAAGGACGTTCAATCCGCGTCGAACTGGTTTGCCGGTGAAGACGACAAGCCTGCGTCCATGTTCGAGGATTATGTGTTTCTGCGGCGCTTCCTGAAAGACCCGAACAGATCGTCCGAAGCGACCAAGCAATTCTTCAAACTGGCGGCGCAGCGCGGAGGGGAATATGCGCAGGCTGCGGAAACATTCGCCACGCAATTCGCCGGGAAATTTCAGGACCGGCAGGCGCTCAATTTCCTGCGCACGCTGCCGGATGAAAAGAAAGCCTATGCCATTCTGCAAGTTGGCGCATCGCCTGACGACCCGTACAAAAAGGCGTTCGAGGCTGGCGATCGACGACTGCACCCGATCACGCGCGCCCAGGCCGCCAACCAGGCGCTTAACAAGATCGCCGTGGACCTGTCCTTCAATTCGCAGATCGACGTGAGCACCGGCCAGCGGATCGCCATGACATCGGTGCAACGGCGCGACACGATTGAAGCCCTGCACCAACTCGGCGCACAGGAAATGCGCAACGCCCTCGTACTCCTGAAAGAGCCGGGCTGGGATGGGCGCCCCCTGCTGGACGTGACCAAGCAATTCGAGGTTTTGCGCGCCATTTCGCCTGAAATCGCTGCGCAGGTCCAGACGGCCTATGCGACCGCCAAAGTCCTACCGACGGCCGCCGTCCAGAAGGCATGGCCGGAAGTCAAAAAGCTGCTTCTCCGCGACGGTTCCAGCGCGGACCTTTCCGAACTGCGCGCCGAAGCGGAAGGCGACGGGTACGAATTTGGCGGCGAGCGTGGCAAGCGCCGGCGCAGGCGTAGCACGGCGGTCCCGGCAAGCCCCTGACGTTTTGAAAAGCGGCCCCGCGTTACATTGTTCGCGGCCGCCCCATGCCCGAAGACATGGGTATGAGCACCGGCATGACAGATGTTCTCGGCGGCAGCACGATCGCCGGGCTTTCCCCCACCGACCTCCAGCAGGGGTTGCTTTCGTCTGTCATCTACAAGACGCCGTGCGCCGTCGCCACGACCGCCAACCATGCGCTTTCCGGC
>Ga0172373_10002054_pt1 | contig 31517 bp, 23 predicted proteins | sample Lak10m_2_FD_114546 | JGI IMG/M metagenome (GOLD analysis project Ga0172373, IMG submission 114546) | Freshwater microbial communities from Kabuno Bay, South-Kivu, Congo - kab_092012_10m | ecosystem: Environmental > Aquatic > Freshwater > Lake | place: Democratic Republic of the Congo...
ATACTGTACGAAAAATATAGGAATAGAAGAAAAAACTTTGGGTTAAGATGGAATTTGATAGCTTGAATTTATAATTTTGAAAGAAAATTATCTGAATTATAGGTTATGCAAGAGGTCTAATATCTAAATTACATTCAATTTAATTAACACAGTTATTATATTCTAAAGAGTTTTATATGTCAAATAAAAAACAATTAAAAAAATATTTTTGAGAGATTATGAGAGAATTTTTTGATGTATGAACTCCAAAATTCTATAAAGTAAGTATTTCTAATCCTAAAAGATTACTAGAAGAGTTACAAAATTATATAAGCTATACAGAGTGAGATTGATATTTACAGCCAGATAATGTAAAATGCTTAGTTGAAGAATATTTGTATATTTCCTGAAAAGATATTATTTATAAAAAATATAATAAGGATTATAATGAATTTCATGAATTTTTGAAAAAAAATATAGAAGAAAAAAATAATATTACAAATATAAAACAGAATGAATTTTATTATTTTATAGATAATTTAAAAAATAGATTAAATCCTATAATTAGAAACTTACAAAGATGATATTTTTTAGAAACTATAAAGCAATTACAAAATATTCTAAATAAATCTGAAAAAGATATTAAACCTTGAGACTTTACATTATTAAAAAAAATAAGCTATTCTTTTTCAACTGAAATTTTAAGAAAAGGTTATTCAAAATATTATATTTATGAAAATGTAAATAAGTTTCTTATATCTGATACTGAGAAAGAGGAAGACTTTATTCCATTATTTAAAGATGATAGAATAAAAAAATATGAAATTTATATAAAAATAATAACTAAGAATGAAGATATAAAAGAAATATTTAAAAACCATTTTTGATTGGAGAATATTTTTGAAAAAATCCATTTTCCTATTAATAGTAATTTTATACAAAAGGAGTGAGAAAAAAATCAATTAAAGTCATTTTTAAGTGAAAATAGTAATTGATATAATTGTTTTTATTTAAAAATATACAAAGATGCTATTGATTATATAAGTGCTTCAAATAAAGCAGTTCAAGATATTAATATATTATTAGATGAAGTTAAATTTGAGTATATTAATAGTAATATAAATTTTTTTCATCATGCTATAGTTAAAGAAAGTGAAACATCGAATCTTCTTTTTCCTTATGTTTTATCTTCAGTTTATATTCATAGAAAAGATAGTTCCGTTAGTTTTTTTCAGTCAAAAAATGAACAAATTAAAAAGATATACAATTCTAAAATAATAGATGATTCAACGAAAGAAAAACTAAAAACTATTTTTAGATTTTATAGATATTTTCTAGAAGCCAATACTTTAGAACATAAATTTTTAAATTTGTGGATTTGATGGGAACATATATTTTCTTTAAATTTCAAAAAAGAATCTCAAACTTGGAAAAATATACAATTATATTACCCTTTTATTGATTCAATAACATTAATAGAGGATATATTAAAAGATATGATTCAAGTTCAATTAAATAGAAAAACTAATAATTTAGATAGCTTGTTAAGTAATGATTCAAAATATATAGTAACAAATTTATATAAAATTATAAAAGAAAAATGAGATGGATGGAAAAAATTGTTATGATGTGATTTTCTATCAGATAATGATTTAGTAAAGGTAAAATTATTTAGGTTACATGAGAAATTTAAAAGTCCTAAAAAATTTGTAGAAAATAATAAGAATAAAGTAAAGAGGAACTTATATAGATTATATCGTGTAAGGAATTCTATTGTTCATAGGTGAAATATTGATTTTTTATGACTTCCAATGGAAATGCTAGTATTAGATTTAGAAAGTTATTACACCAATTTATTAGATGTAATACTAAATAGACTTTCTACCAATGATAGATTTGAAAACATAGAACAACTATTTACTTCAATCCAAAAGACATATAATTATTTTCAAAATGAAGAATGAATATCAAAAATTATAGATACTGAAGAAATAAAAAGAAAAATTATTAATTTACCTCTAATATTTTAAGTTAAGAAAAATTACTTTTTTTTCAAAACTTTTTCTCCCAGCCGAAACAATCCTCAAAAAATAGCTCCAAATAAATGTCCAAGAAGACTTATTTCTGGGTAGATAGTGATAGCAATATTTACAATAATAGCAGTAATTCATCATTTATACTCAGAATCATTTTTTTCTTTGAGATAAAGTGTATAATATATCAAAAGAGCCATACAAAAACCACTAATTCCTACGGTATTTGCACTTGAAAAGAAAAGAAGTATTCATCATAAGAATAAAGTATTTCAAATAAAAAAAATGAGATACTTTTTTTCCCATTATTTTTTCAATTATATTTCAAAAATAATAGATAAAAATACTATTAAAAAAAAGATGAAAAATTCATCAATGAAGAAAACTATAAAGAATAAATTGTATTCAAACAAAAGGAAAATTTCCTTTTTCAAGAAAAAAAGAACTCATACCAAATATATAAATATTTGGGAAAAAAGAAGCAATAAGAGTAAAAATAGCACTAATAGAAATATTTGAAATACTTAAAGGCATATTATTTCTTTTTACGAAGGTATATATAAAATAAAATTCAAAAAATTATCATAGGAAAACTCAGTATCATTCCCATCGTGAGAAATCAAAATATATAAACAATTTGCACATCAGGAACTCTAAAAAATATTTCTATAAATATTCTAAATATTCAATAAAAAATAAGAAATAAACTTCCTATTTGTCCCTCAAAACTTTTTTTCTTAAGACAAACGAGAGAATAAAATAAAGCACAAATCCTTCTAAAAAAGCTTCTAGGAGAGGAGATGGAACAACAAGTGCTTCTTATGGAAATTATTTCCAATGGGGAAGAAATAAATGATTTGCTAATGGAGACGGGAGCCAACAATCAACGACTATAGCAGGAAGTGTTGGACTCAATGCAGGAACAGATACATACTGATTTGTATGGGATGCTTCTTTACCAAATCCGTATACTTGGGCAAATAGCGATATAACGAATAACTGGTGAGATACGACAAATACAGCAATAGCAAGACAATGACCATGTGCGAGTGGCTATCATGTACCAAGTAATCCAGAATGGGGAGCAATATACTCAGCATGATGATGGGGAACAGATGGAGCAACTATGCAAACAGATCTTAAAATGCCTTTCGCAGGCTACCGTGATAGGATTAATGGTGCTTTCTACAATGGAGGTTCTGACGGGTACTACTGGTCTAGTTCACCTTATGTCACTAACGGATATATCTTGCTCTTCAGTTCTAGCAGTATTTATCCTAGCGATTTCAATGGTCGTGCTTACGGTTTCTCTGTGAGGTGTTTCAAAAACTAGGAAAGATACAACCCCGGGGTTGTTTTCATTTCCAAAAACTCCCCTTGCTTCGCTATCGCTCAGCTTCCCCCTCAATTGAGGGGGACTTTGCTTTGTCATTCCTGCGAAGGCAGGAATCTATGGAAAGGGAAAATTCCATTCAAAAATCCCCCAAAAAACCAAAGAAAAAACAACGGGCTAAAGCCACCTTGTTCAAAAAATTTCTCGGTACCAAATCGTTGGAGGGAAACTATCAACCCCATGATTTTTTTCATTTCCAAAAACTCCCCCTACTTCGCTATCGCTCAGCTTCCCCCTCAATTGAGGGGGAGCCTTGCTTTGTCATTCCTACGAAGCTAGGAATCTGTAAAAAAGAAAAAATCCTATTCAAAAATCCACCAAAAAACCAAAGAAAAAACAAGGTGGCTTCAGCCCCTTGTTGGAAAAAAAATAGAAATAGGTGATCTTCAGATAAAAAATTTTCTTCTAAGACAAAACGGTGCTTTGTCTCTACAAAAATAAGAAAATTTGTCATTCTATCTCGATATTGGGGATCAAAATTATTAAAAAGATAAAAATAATTCCTCCTAATAAGTTCAATGGAGGTATTTTTTATTCTAAAAAATTCTTTAGTAGAGACAATAAATTTTTATTTTTGATAAAAGTTTTCCTCTATCCACCAAAAAATTGCTCAAAATATCGCTCAAAAAAGATGTCCAAATAGGCTAATTTCAGGATTTATAGTAATAGCTATATTTATTATAATCGCAGTAATTCAACCTTTGTATTCTGGATTATTTTTTCTTTTTAAGTGAAGAGTATAATAGGTAAGAAGTGCCATACAAAAACCACTAATTCCTACTGTATTTCCATTTGAAAATAGAAGTAAAGCGAATCCTACAAAAAAAATATTTCCGATAAAAAAGAGGATATATTTTTTTATTCCTATAATTTTTTCAACAAGATTTCCAAAATAATAGAGAAAAAGACTATTAAAAAAAAGATGAAGAAGTCATCAATGAAGAAAACTATAACTAAAAAATTGTATCAAAATGCTTGTGTATTGATGTTTTTCAAGAAAAAAAGAACTCATTCAGAGGATATAAATATTTGGAAAAAAAGAAGCTATGATTGTAAAAACAGCACTTGTAAGAATAAGAATATTTGAAATACTGAAAGGCATAATTATTTCTTTTTACTTAAATAGAGATAAAATCAAATTCAAAAAATTATCATCGGGAAACTTAATATTATCCCCATCGTCAAAAATCACCATATATAGCCAATCTGTGAATCAGGAACTCTAAAAAATATTTCCACAAAAATTCTAAAAATTCCGTAAAATATAAGGAAAAGACTTCCTATTTGTCCATCAAATTTTTTCTTTTTGAGAGCAAAAGCAAGGATAAAATACAGAACAAATCCTTCTAAAAAAGATTCAATAAGGGGAGAAGGAAAAAAATATTCTCCATTTTTTTCTACTGCGAGAAATCATTTATAGGCTCATCAAAGAAGTTCTTTGTTTATATAATTTCCAATTCTTCCAAAAAATATTCCAATCGGTACAACAGAAGTAATATGGTCTATAACAAAAAAGAAAGATTTTTTTTCTTGCTTTGAAAAAAGTATTACTGTAAGTATGACTCAAATCGCTCATCCGTGAAAACTCATACCTCCTTGCCGAAATTTTATTATATCAAAAGGATTTTTTAAATAATAGAAAATATCATAAAAAAATACATAGCCAAGCCTTCCTCAGAGAATTATTCAAAAAAATATAAAAAGCAGAAGATTATCAATACTTACAAGAGAAAAAACTTTTCTTTTTTTTACGACAAGATAACAACTGATAAATGATATGACATACATTAATCCATAATAAGTTGGTGATAGTGAAAAATTTCAAATATGTATTGTGAAGATAGGCATATAGTAAAATAAAAAATTATATTTTAATTTTTAATTTTCTTATTAGAACTGGGTTTATTTGTATATTTACAAAAAAATAAATATATTTTTAATAATTATTTATAATATATTTGACAAAATATAAAATATATAAGATAATTTAATTACATAATTTATTACACACACATATAATAAATTGTCAAAAATATAATTCCTCTTTAATTCCTAAGGTATTATATAAAAAAAGGCAAAAAATAAAATATAATTTTAAAACTTAAGATTATGAGCAAAAAAACAAAGAAAATTCTTATTGTTTGACTGATGATGGTTCCGATATTTTTTTCTGGCTCTACATTTGCTGAAACAAAAATTATTTATCCACTTTCAGAAATATCTGACCTTGGATGTAGGTTTCAGAAATTTAGCGATCTTACAAGTTCTTGCAAACAAGAATTTCCAGTATTAAAATCAAAAGATTATAAAAAATATGCTGAAAATAATGGTGGGTATAATAATTATACGAGAATATATACTGTTCTTTGGTGAGGAAGTTATAAGTATTGATGGGATGTCTGAAATTGAGGGCATACATGAGTAGATATAGCAACAGCAGAAGGAACTCCTGTATTTGCTATAGCTGATGGAGAAGTAGAATTAGCAAAAAATATGATAGCTCGGGGAAATATTATTTCTATCACCCATATTATAAATGGAAAAACCGTTGTTTCTAATTATTCTCATTTATCAAAAATATTGGTAAATGAAGGAGATAAAGTAAGTGTTTGAGATAAAATAGGAGAAGTAGGAAGTACTTGAAATGCAACAGGAAATCACCTTCATTTTCAAATAGACTTGAAATATAAGTATCATCCATTTTATTATGATTATAGTAGTTGTCCTTATTCTTATAATGAAATATCTGAATCAGGTATATGTTTTCCAGAACTTTCAACTCATACAATTGACCCACTTGTATTTTTAGAAACTCAATGAGCAATACTTGATAAAATAGAAATACAAAGCCAAAGTGTAGATACGACAGAAGCAAAAAATTCCTTTACTAGTTATAATACTTCTCTTTCCAGTGGAGATGTACAAATAGATTCTTTTGATACTACCATATTTGATAGGACTATTTATACTGATTCTTCAAAAGAAGATATAAAACTTGTACAGCAAATTTTAAAAAATCTTTGAGTTTATGAGTGATCTTTAAATTGAGATTATAATGATGTAATTGATGATGTTATAGAATACCAAATTGCTCGTAATATAATTTCTTCAGAAAGTGATACTGGAGCTTGATATTTTTGACCAAAAACAAGACTTCAAGCAAAAAGTGATTATGGTAAATTTCTCGCTTCTGGAGCAAAAATAAATACAACTCAAGATGTTATTGTTAAAAATACAAATCTTGCAGTAGAAAAAATATCAAAACAATGACTTCTTACAAGGGAAGAAATAGAGGCAAGGGAAGTAAAAGATTTTTTAAAAAACTATAATGTTGATTTAAAATTTAAAGATAATGGTTCAAATGTAGGAGTCGGAGAAACGATTATTCTTAATCTTACTATTACCGACAAAAAAGGAAGAGCATTTAAATGAAATATGCCTTCAGAACTTAATTTTATTACCGACAGAGAAAAAATTCAAATTTTTCCAAATAAACTCTATAACTTTACTGATGGAAAAAGAGATATACAAATTACTTGATTAACTACTTGAGATATAAAACTTTATATAAGAGTTTGAGAAACAAATATAAAAACATTTGATATAAAAATCTATGATGGAAAAGTAAAAATTTATTGAGAAACAGGAAAAATTATTAGCAACTCTACTGTTGTTCTTTGAGAACAAAAAACTTGAGTTTTGGTTATGCAAGATAAAAATAAAAATAATCTTATTAATTTAAAGTATTATTGAAGCTATAAACTTGAATCAAAAGACAATGTTGTGTTTTGTCTCAAGAAATGAAAAATAGCAGACATAAGAAAAATATATAACTCAAAGTGTAGTGCAAATAATTTTAAAGAAAATATAGAATTTACTTATGAAGATACGGTTTGATGAGTTCTCATATTTGATTACAAGATACTTGATACAAATGCGAAAATTAGTTTTATAAATAAAAATAATAATGCAGTATTTTCTACAAAAAGTATCGCAACAGTTGAACCAAAAGGTCTTGTAAAAAACTATGAATATTATCAAGATGTCGTAGATATGCTAAAAAATGGAATTGTTGATGGAATCAATAAATGATATTTCTTAGAAAAAAGAGAACTTACAAAAACAGATGCTCTCGCTTGGATAAAAAATACTCTTTTAGTTATGAAAAATAATACTTGAAATAATGAGATAAGAAAGAAAATAGATACAAATCTTGCTCTCATTGATAAAGAAAGTTCAAGTAAATTTGATACTATAAATAGAAAAGATTTTCTCGAAAAAGTTTATACTTATCTTGTCTTTGATAAAAATATAGAAATAAGTATCAACTACAAAGATCTTGATGATGCATACAATAAAAAAGCAAATACTGTATTTGATGAAGAAAACACATGGAAAGACCAATTCTGAAAAATATATTATAGACCAGAAAAAAGTCTTACGAGATGAGAATGAGCCTATCTTTTGAGTACATTATTCCAAAGAAGTGAAAAAACTTTCGTAACTTTGAAATAATCCCCCCAAAGAGCAAAAACAAATTTATTTAATAATTTTATTACTATGAGTGCAAATAACCAAACAGAACAAAAACTTCTTCTTCCTACAGGAGAAATACTAAGAGGAATTATAACTTATACTCATCCAAAAGTTAATCAACAAGTTTTAGATGTAGAGCAGAAAGTTGATGAATTTTTAAATATTTCTCCGATACACTTAGACAGAGAAATTGTAAGAATGATCCAAGAAGTAGTATCAAAATGAAATTTACTTTTAAAAATTACTCCAAAAGAACAAGAATTACTTAAAAGTCTCACTTCAGATGAAAAAGCAAGATTTAATTTATGATTATTTTTTGCAAACACTCCTTTTGGAAAAAGTTATCGTGATATTCTTGACTTGATAAAAAAAGATAGAGTAAGTGATATAGTAAATTTTCCAAATTCTAAAATAAATACAAAAGAAATTTTTCCCAGAAAAAAACATTCTTATACAAAAGCAATGGCTGCATAATTTTCCAAAATACAAAAAGCATATTTTTCAATTTGAAAAATATGCTTTTCTCTTTATAATCTTCTTAAAATAATTTTAAAAATTAAATCAACTGCTTGTGAAGAAAAAAGTGTATACAAAAAAAAGTCTGTTTTATATGACAAGACAAACAAATAAAATCGTTTTTTGACTTTTGTTTGCTTTTTTTTGAGTGGTTATTTTGATGAATGAAACAAACTCAATTTTTTGAGCCTTTCTTTTTAACTCTTTTTCTGAATTATTTTGAGAATATTATAAATGGGTATTTTCTCCTGTTGCAGTAATTTTTGCCCTCTATCTTTTCAAAGATAATGAGCTACATTTTGATATGTATAGACTTATTTGAGTTTTACTCTATTTATCTTCCATTTCTACAATTATAGGTTATTTTAAAACAGATTATAATGCTGTTTTCAATCTACTCCCACTTTTAGAAATAAGTATGTGAAGAAACACTACTTTTTTTCTATTTTTTATAGGTTTTGTGTTTTCTCTTGTTATTCTTTTTAAATTTTCACCGACTCATTTTACAAAAAAAGTTGTTTCTACTTTGCCGAAAATGTCTAATATAAAAGAAAATTTTCAAGCTGATACAAAAGAAAAATCAGTAAAAATAAAGAAAAATCAAGAGCTTGATCCAAAACAACGAGAATTTAATAATATGATTTTATCTCTTAAAAAAGAAAAAGAAATTTTAGAGAAGATGAAAGATGAAAAAGAAAAAAGAAATATCTTTTCTTGACCGAAAAAAATAGAGATAGAAACTGGAAAAACTGAGTTTTGAAAAGCAAAAAGTGGAGAAAAAACGGAAACAAAATTTGTGGAACCAAAATTTCATCACTGGAAATTACCAAGTCTTGAGTTATTAAAAGAGAGATTGACAACGATAAAAGTTGATCAAAATGAAATAAGAAGAAAAGAAATAGAAATCCAAGAAAAATTACTTCAATTTAAAATAGAAGTAAAGATGGAAGGCTGTAAAGTTTGACCAACCGTTATCCAATATAGATTGAAACCAAGTGAATGAGTAAAACTTCAAAAAATAGAAAATCTCAAAAAAGACCTTACCCTTGCTCTTCAAGCAAAATCTATCAGAATCCAAGCACCTATTCCTGGGCTTTGAGTTGTAGGAATAGAAGTTCCAAATGATAATCGTCAGGCAGTAGGACTCAAAGAGATAATTTCTTCAAAAGAATTTAATTCTCTAAAAAATGAAATACCTATTGCTGTCGGAAAAGATGTAAATGGTGATATTGTTGTTGGTGATTTAGTAAAAATGCCTCATCTTCTTGTAGCTGGACAAACAGCAAGTGGAAAGTCCGTAGGAATGAATGGGTTTTTAATAAGTATGCTTTATAAATTTACTCCAAGTGAATTAAAACTTATTTTAGTTGATCCAAAAAGAGTAGAACTTTCTGTATACAATGGAATTCCTCATCTTCTCACTCCGGTTATTACTCATCCAGAAAAGGCTATAAATGCTCTTAAATGGGCAGTTGCTGAGATGCTGAGAAGGTATGATCTTGCAACGAGTGTAAAAGCAAGAAATCTCAAAGAATACAATGATAAAATGGAAAAAGATAAAAGATTACCCTATATTGTTATAGTAATAGATGAGCTTGCTGATTTGATGATGAGTGGAAATAAAAAAGAAGTAGAGGGAACAATTGTTAGGATAGCACAGATGGCAAGAGCAGTTGGTATGCATCTTATTGTTGCCACACAAAGACCAAGTGTTGATGTCATCACTTGATTAATAAAAGCAAATATTCCAAGTCGTATAGCCTTTACTGTTGCTTCTCAGGTAGATAGTCGTACCGTCATAGATAAAGTGGGAGCAGAAGATTTACTCGGAAGATGAGATATGCTTTATAGTCCTACTGGAGTTATAGATGCACTCAGAGTTCAAGGAGTTTTGGTAGAGACTGATGAAGTAGAGGCTGTTGTAAATCAGATAAAATTGACAGTAGACCCAGATATGATGAATAATCTTTATGATGAGAGTATTGTAAATGGAAAATCAAATCTAGAATGAAGTATAATGGAAAACTATCAAGGAGACCAAGAAGAGTCTCCAGAAATTATAGAAAAAGCTATACAAATAGTTAAAGAAACAAGAAAATGAAGTACTTCTCTTATTCAAAGAAAACTCGGACTTGGCTATGCAAGAGCAGCAAAAGTGCTTGATATACTTGAAGAACTCTGAGTTGTCGGTCCAGCAAATGGAAGTAAACCAAGAGATGTGTATGTGGATTAGATTAATTTATCTATAAAAATTTATATTTACAATTTCTCAAGCTAAAAATCAACTCTTTGGAACTAATGTAATTTCTCATTTTTCATCTTCTAAATATTCAAGAATTCATCTCAAATTATTTAAAGACAATGTATCTAATTTTTTTCATCAATTAAGTAATTTCATAGCTCTCATACAAATAGCTATTTTTAAATTTTCAGGAGAAATATCTATTGATGTGAATTTTGTATTATTTGGATAATGTTTTTCATCTTCTTTTGGTAAAAGCATTCCATTAGATAATATTTGGAAATATTCTTCTGGGATTTTATATTCTCAATCTATTTCAGTTGGAATTTTTGTTTCTTGAATTTTTAAATTTCATATTATTTTTATAACTTGATTTCAGAAGAAAGCTTTTAATTGAGACGGAGACAAATCTCATAATTTCATAATAAATTTTGGATATAGACTACCAAATTTTTGAGTATAATTATCAAAAACAATAATCATAAAATGTTTATTTATTAATAAGATTTTAACTATTTTTTTCTAATTGTTCTTTTAGGCTCCTATTTACTCATTTGAGAGTTGCACAAAATACTTCAAGAATATTTGAGTGAAGATTTATTATACTTACGATAAGTCATTGTATCATATTTATTGCTTGTTCTTCTATTAGGGTTTCATTAATTCTTCATCTTATATTATTTTGAACTTTATCACTAGCACCAAGATATCATGATTCTTTTCCTGTACATAAAACCATTAAATAATTTATAATATCTACTATAGCTTTGGGAACTTCTTTTTCTTTACATATTCTAGTAACTTCCTCAAAATAATCATTACTATTATAATCGAATTTATAATAATCTAAGATTTTTTTTAAAAATTCAAATAAATTATACATTTTTTCTTCCTCAATTATAATTCTTATTTCTTTTAATTTTTCTATTGCTTCTTGTGAAAATATAATAGGATTTAATGAAACACTATCTTTATTTATTTCCATAATCTAATTTTATGATTAATAAACTATTTATAATAAATAAAATTATTTTGTCAAAATTTTTTAGGTAAAATCTCTTATAAGATGAAATTTTTAGGAAAAAGAAATATATTTGTAAAAAATAGTTAAAAATATTATTATTTTTAATAATCTTTTTCCAGAGCCAATATCTACTTTTTAAAGATATTGAATAAATTCAGTATGACACTTTTTTAGTATTTTTTTATTAAAATAATTATTTTAATAAATTTGATAAAAAAAAATATTAGATTATATATAATGCTATAAAAATATTTTTTTAATCTTTGAAAGTTTATGAAAAAACTTCCTTTTGTAAAAATGCACGGAACAGGAAACGATTTTGTTGTCCTTTATGAAAAAGATATTGAAGAATTAGAGGTAAATTTGAGTGAATCCTTTATAAAAAAAATGTGTAATAGAAATTTTTGAATAGGCTCTGATGGACTTCTTGTTGTAGCAGAATCAAAAAAAGCAGATTTTCGTTATGATATGTATAATCCTGATTGAAGTAGAGCAGAAATGTGTGGAAATGGTATACGATGCTATATGAAATATCTTCTTGAAAATAAATTAACAGAAAAAAAACAAATAGATGTAGAAACTCTTGCTTGAATTTTACAAGTAGCTTTTGAAGATAATCTTTTTACAGTAAATATGTGAGTTCCATGAAAAATAAAAGATATTGCCTTTAAGAATAAAAAACTTTGAGACAGATTTTTTTTGAAATCAGAAGGGAGAGATTTTCTTTTTACTCCTGTGAGTATGGGAAATCCTCATGCTGTTATTTTTTTACAAAATGAATCTCTTGATAAATTTAATGTAGAAAAATATGGACTGCCTATAGAAAGAAATATAGATATTTTTCCACAAAGAACAAATGTAGAATTTGTAGATGTAATTTCATCAAAAGAAATAAGTATGAGAGTGTGGGAAAGAGGGGCTTGAGAAACACTTTCTTGTGGTACTTGAGCTTGTGCATCGGTTGTTGCTTGAATCCTTGCTTGATTTTTGGACAAAGATGAATTTGTAAAAGTAAATATTAGAGGAGGAACTCTTTATGTAAAATGGAGTGGTGATGAAAAAGATACAGTTATTATGCAATGAGTAGCTGAAATAACATTTGAATGATTTTATTATGTGAGATAATTTTATTATTATTTAATTTTTTATTTATGACTTATTCTCTCAACTTTTTAACAAAAGAACAAGTTGCCCATATTGCAGAAAATTACAAAACACCTACTTATGTCTATAGTGAAAAAAAACTAAAAGAAGCAGTTATGGCTTTTGATGCTTTTCCTTCAGCTTTTTGACATACTGTGAGATATGCAATGAAAGCAAATAGTAACTTAAATATCTTAACTTATTTTAGAAAAAATGGATTTAAAATAGATGCAAGCTCAGAATATGAAGTAAAAAGAGCAATTGCATCAGGATTTGAAGGGAAAGATATTTCTCTTTCTGGTCAAGAACTTAGTGAAGATTTTGAATGAATTTTGGATACTTGAGTATTTTTTGTTGCTACAAGTTTATTACAGCTTGAAACTTTTTGAAAGAAAAAACCATGAGGAACACTTGGAGTAAGAATAAATCCGTGAGTTTGAGAGACTTATTTTGCAAAGGTATTAACTGGATGATTAACTTCAAGTTTTGGTATCTGGTATGAATATATTCCACAAATACAAGAAATAGTAAAAAAATATGATTTAAAAATCACAAAGATTCATTTGCATATTGGTTCTGAAAACACACCAGAATCATGGGTAAATACAGCAAATATTGGACTTGATTTTATAAAAGAATTCAAAAATGCTACAATCCTTGATATGGGAGGAGGTATGAAAAAAGCAATTATGCCATACGAAAAATCAGCTGATTTACAGGCTATTGGAGAAGCAGTAAAGGAAAAATTTATAAAGTTTTATGAAGAAACAGGGAGAAAAATACATCTTGAGCTTGAGCCTTGAAAATATGCAGTTATTTGTGCAGGAAGTTTTGTTGCAAAAGTAAATGATATTGTGGATACAGGAAAAGATGGTTATACTTTTGTAAGAACTAATACAGGGATGACGGATATGCCAAGAGTTACAATGTATTGAATTCAACAACAAATTATAGCACCACTTGTAGAAGAACAAGAAGAACAAGATTATGTAGTTGTAGGGCATTGTTGTGAAAGTGGTGATATTCTCACTTCAAAACTGTATGATCAAGAAATAGTAGAGCCTGTGAAGCTTCCAAAACTTTCTCTTTGAGATGTACTTGTATTTGAGTGTACAGGAGCTTATAATAGTTCTATGAGTATGAAAAATTATAATTCTTTTCCTGAAAGTGCTGAATTATTTTTAAGAGAAAATTGAGAAATAAGAGAAATAAGAAAAAGAGAAAAACTTGAAGAAATATGGAGAAATGAAACAGTTATTTTGTAAAAGTGATGTGAAGGGATTTTTTTAAAATATTTTTACTTTCTTTAATAATAAAAATAGACTTTTCTCTAATTTTTCTTAAAATAATTTTCATATTTTTATTTTCTTATAAATTTTTGTATGATACTTTCTGATAGTGCAATAAGAGCTCGTCTTGAGTCTGGAAGTCTCGTGATGGAGACAGAAAGCAAATATGATATATTTTCTCAGATTTGACCATCAAGTCTTGATTTTCGTCTTGGGAAAGTTTTTCGTTATTATAAAAGAAGTAATCTTACTTTGATTGACACAAAACTATGAGTTGCTCCAGAGCATATTCAAACGGTTGAGTTGGATGAAAATACTCCTTTTATCCTTCATCCAAGACAATTTATTTTGGGATCAACAATAGAAAAAATGAAGCTTCCAAAAGATTTACTTGCGAGATGTGAGTGAAGAAGTAGTCTTGGAAGACTATGAATTATTATCCATTCAACAGCAGGATTTATTGATCCTTGATTTGAAGGAACTATTACTCTTGAGATAACAAATATCAATGAAGTACCTATTGCTCTCTATCCATGAATGAGAATAGGTCAATTTGCTTTTCAAACGATGCTTTGAGAAGTAGAAATTCCCTATGATAAAAGACAAGGAAGTAAATATATGGGACAAGAAAAACCAGAAATAAGTAAAATAAACGAAGATAAATAAATATTATGAAAAAATATTGTATCAAGACTTTTGGATGTCAGATGAATGAAGCTGATAGCGAAAAGATACATATGTTATTATACCAATCGTGATTTTTAAAAGTATGAGAGCCAAAAGAAGCGGATCTCATTATTTTTAATACTTGTAGTGTAAGAAAAAAATGAGAAGATAGAGTTTTTAGTATGATTCGTGATATTGAAAAACAGCAAAAAAATGGAAAAAAGACGATAATTTGAATCACAGGATGTATGGTGAGAAAAACTTGAATAAATGAAAAATATTGAGAAAAACAACAAAAAAGAGAAACAGCAAAAAAAATAGAAATACTCAAAAAAACAAGTGAAATATTTAATAATGATGATAAGCTTTTTCCTCGTCTTAAAAATCTTGATTTTACTTTTAGAATAGAAGAAATAAAATATCTTCCTTTTATTCTCAGTCATATTTTTTGAGAAAAAATCGGACAAGAAGACAAATATGATGATTATCTCAAACTCAAACAACAAAGAGAAAATCCAAATTCAGCATCTATTATTATTCAAACAGGATGTGATAATTATTGTAGTTATTGTATTGTTCCTTATACAAGAGGTCGTGAAATAAGCAGAGAAAAAGAAGAAATACTCGCCGATTGTCGAGAAGTAATTGCTTCGTGAGCAAAAGAAATAACTTTGCTCGGACAAAATGTCAATAGTTATGGAAAACAAACACAAAAAGATTTGTGGGATGAAGAAAAAAGTAAATGGAAAGGACAAAAAATATTAAAAATAGGGATAGATATAGATGAAGTATTAGTGAAATGCTGGGAATCTCATATCATAGAAAATTATAATATGAAATATCAAAAAAACTTCCAATATGAAGATTTAAAATATGATTTCAATGAAGATGGAGTTTTGAAAAAAGAATGGTTTTGTTTTTTTGAAGAAAACTATATGCAACTCAAACTTTTTCCTTGAGTGCTTGAAATACTCAAAAAATGGAAAACAAAAGGACACAAACTTTTTATCATCACTTCAAGAACTCTTGCTATGAAAGAAGGAACTCTTAGATATCTTGAAAATATTTTTTGAAATGATTTTTTTGAAGAAATCCTTTTTACTCTTGATCACGGAGAAGATAAAAAAAGTATCCTTGCAAAAAAAATACAATTAGATGTCGTGCTAGAAGATAATCCTCATCAAATCCTTGATTATAAAAAACATGAAGATTGGAAAACTATTATTTTTTCAAAGCCGTGGAATAGGGAAGAAATCATTGATAACAAAAATCATTTTCGTGCAGAAAATTGGGAAGAAATAGATACAATAATAGATTCTTTGAGTTTTGTATCTCCTTTTCGTGAGCTTCTCAATGAAGTAAATGCAATTCCATGAATTGAGAGAATACGATTTACATCAAGCAATCCGCACGATATGACTTATGATATTTTGGATGCACATTTTGAGCTTGAGCATAGTTGTAATTATCTCCATTTTGCTCTCCAGTCGGGAAGTAATATGATGCTCAAAAAAATGAATAGAAGGCATACTTATGAAGATTTTAAAGAGATGATACAGTATCTGAGAAAAAAAGACCCATTTTTTGCTATTTCTACAGATATAATTGTCGGATTTAGTGGTGAGACAGAAGCAGATTTTTTGGCAACTTTGAGAGCTTTTGAAGAATGTGAATTTGATTTTGCTTATATTGCGAGATACAGTGTCAGACCTTGAACTCTTGCAAGTCGTCTTTATCCTGATGATGTAGCCGATATAGTAAAAGCAGAGAGATGGCATATACTCAATAATGCTCTCAAAAAATCTCTCCAAAAGAGAAACCAGCTTATGCTTGGAAGACAAGAAGAAGTTTTTGTCGTCTGAGAGGCAAAAAATCAATTTTTTTGAAGGACAAGAAATTTCAAAGAAGTATTTTTTGATACATCTCCTGACATACACATAGGCGATATGGTGCAAGTCAAAATAGTGTCTCTTGATGATTGGGTTTTGAAAGGGGAGAGAGTGGAGGAAAAAGGAAAATAAAGCTTGTATTTGGAAAATGTATAAATACTTGGATTTTTAAATAAAAAAGATTATGATATGATAGTTTATTTCATAATCTTTTTTATTATGGAAAGTTGTAAATATATGCAAAATTTGTATGAGGTTAGGAAAACGGTGAGGTTTGGACTTAAAACTTTAGAAAAAAATGATTGTAAAAATTATTGTTACAATAATGTAGTAAAAAACTTACAAAAAAATGAATATCTAAAATGAGAAATTGAAAAAGTTTCAGATAGATTTATAATTTCTTCAAATAAAGAAGAATGGGGAAATTTAGTTTGAAATTTGAAAGATAATTTAGAAATTGTTATTCAATATTTAGAAAAATATTCGGAAGTATTTTCTATTTTTAAAAATATTGAACAAAAAAATCATTTTAAATTAAATATTAATTTAAAAAAACTAAAATCAAAATGAAGTTTTTGAAAAACTTTGTATTATTCTTATGATGAAAATAAAATGAGTAAAGAAGAAAGAAAAAAGAAAAAAATTGAAAATATAAATAAAATTTGATTTTATAGCTATATTAAAAATAAAGATTCATTTAAAAAACATTTTGAAAATGATTTTAAAAGCTTTGATAAATGTAAAAATATTTTTGATATTTACAATTTATTTATTAAATCAAGATTGGATTTGTTAAACAAAAATATTGATGAAGTTGAAAAAATACTAAAAAATGAAAATCATAATAAAGAAAGGCTTAGTGAAATTTATAAAGAAGTAAGCTATATATCTAAAAATATAAAAGTTTTAAATGATTATTTATTTTGAGTAATAGTTTTTGGTTGATGATTGGATGAAAAAATAATTTTAATAAAAAATGAAATTAGTAGTTTACAAAAAGATAAAGTTAAAATTGAAGATATTTTACTAAAAATGTTGGAAAATATAAAAGATCCAAATAATTGATATGAAATATGAAAAGCAACTTTACATTATTATACATTGAATAAAAAATCAAATATTGATTGAGAAATAAAAAATTATAACAAACTTTTGTGAAACGAAAATGATAATAATTTATCAAATTTTTGATATAAAATAGTTGAACTTTTATATAAACAAAAAGATAATATTGATGCTCAAAACTCATTAATTGAAAAAGTAAATTATGTTGTAAATTTATGTAAAGATTTTACAAAAGATGAAAAAATTACTTTATATGATGTTATAAATTATTTAAATAATAAAAGACAAACTTATGATGAATTTATAAATAATGAAGAAAAATTTTGTAAATTATGAATAAAACAAAGACTTCGTTTCGCTTTAACTGTTTTGGTTGATTGTGATATTTATAAACCTAAAGATTTCTTAAAAAGATGTTTAGAAATTAAAAAAGATGCAAAGCAAGTTTTAAATGATTTTTGATTTAAAGATGAAAATTATGAAGAATATAAAAATTATACTTTTGAAATATCAAAAGAAAAAAATATAAAAAAGAATGCAACAGAAAGATGAAATTTATTTAAAAAATCCCAATTGTATAATCATGCATTTTCATGTAACTCTATTATTTCTTGATTAAAATGAGCTTTCGAAACATATATTGATTTTTTAGAAAAAGAAAAAATTGAGCAAGAAAAATTGCAATTTTACTCAGTTTTATGAATTCATAATAACGAAAAAATTTTGTTATTAATTGATAAAATAGAATCTCAAAAATTTCATAATTATATAGAAAATAAAGAAAATCATAAATGAAATTCACATATATATTTGTATAATTCAATAACTATAAAGTCATTAAAAAAACTTTTTAACCAAATTTATTCAAAAAATCATCCGTTTAGTTTTAGTAAGAAAAATATTTTTGAAAAAGGAAATTTAAAAAGTATTGATGAACTAAAATTTTATGATTTGAATTTTGAAGAAATCAAAAAATTATTTTTATCTACAAATGAAAATGATATTTGAAAATATGAAAATTGGAGAGAAAAATTTAAAAAAATATATGAAAAAATAGATTTATGTGAAACAAAAGAAGAATTATTTGAAATAATTGAAACAAAATGAATTTATTTTGAAAAAGTAAATATTGATTTTGAAGATTTAAAAAATAAATTTCCTAATTTAAACATTTTTTTAGTTAAAAATTGAATAGAAAAAGATTTTAAGAATATTCATTTGGAATATTTTGAAAAAGCTATTGAAAGAATGCAAAAATGAAAAGATGTAAAAGAAAAATTAAATCCTGAAATTTTGATAAGTTATGTTCCTGTTGCTAATGAATTAGAACAAAATAAAACGATAGAATTTTATAAAAATAAAACTTATTCAAAACCTTGAGCAAAATTTAATTTAGAATTTTTAGAAAATAATCATAGATTTTGGAGAGAAAATATAAATGTTTGATTTACAATAGAATTTAATTTACCTACAAAAGAAAATTCTAAAAAAAATTTCAGAATGATTTGAATAGATAGATGAGAAAAAAAAATAGCTACACTTTGTAATTTGGAATATAAAAATGGAGAAATAAGTATTTTACCTGTAAAATATTATGAAAATAATGAAGAAAAATACTCTTATTTTCTTGATTTGGCTAATTTTAAAGTCTGAGTTTTGAACTGAAAAAAGTGAATAATTAAAGTCTATACAGAAGATAATAATATAAATTTAAAAAAATATGAATATTTGCTTCGCTTGCAAAGAACATTATGGTTAAAAGAAAATTATTGAAAAGTTAAAGAAATATTTGAAAGTTTAAAAGACGATGAAGATATTTTACTAAAAATTGAAAATGATTTTTTAAAAATAGATTGATTGAAAAAATATAGAGAAAATATTTTTAAAGATGAAGATTTTAAAAGTAAAATTTATTATTTATTAGAATGTTGGAAAACTTTTAATAAAGAAGAAATACCTACAAACGAAGAAGAAAGAAAAATTTGGTTTGAGAAAAAAGAAATTATGGAAGTAAATAAAATCAATATGAGAGAAAATATTTCTTCAAATATTACTTGAATTATAGATTTTCTTATCAATGAAAATGCTGAAAATTGATTTGATACTTTTGTTTCCATGGAAAATTTACATAATTCTAGTTGGAATAATAAGTCTTGAGTTGATGAAATTGATTGAACTAAAAAAATAAATAATGATTTTGTAGAATTTAGACATAATAAATTATTTTGAACTACGATATATAACAAGATAGAACAAGCAATTTTTAATAAATTACAAGTTCATAAAAATTTGGAAAATTATTATGAAAATCAATCTATAAAATGAGAAAAAACTAATTATATAAAAAAAATACAAAATGAATTAAGATTTATTTCTAAATCTGAAAATAAAGAAACTTTTGAAGACTTATATTGAATAACATTTACTTGAAAAGATAAATTAAGTCCAGCAAAACCATATTGAAATATTATTTTTGTTGATCCTCGTTATACTTCAAAAAAATGTCCTCAATGTTGAGTTTATTGAAAAAATAAACTAAAATGACATAATACAGATTTAGATATTATTCATTGCGAAGAATGCACTTTTCACTGAAAAAATGCAATTCAATGATGAAAAGAAAAGATTATGTTTAAAAATAATTGATTAATAGAAATTCATAAAGTTATTAAAACTTGAGACGAAAATGGAGCTTTACAAATTTGACTTAGATGAATTCAATTTATGCAAAAAAATGACTAGAACACCTTTCTAATCTCCAAACAAATGCAAAAATATAAAACTCTCCAAAATTTCCTTGATTCTAAAGTAGTATAATTTATGATTTATTTTTTTAGATTTTATAAGGAATAAAAAAATAGATTCCTATCTACATAGGAATGACAGAGGAGTGAAAGATAAAAAAATTTAATTTTATTTGAAAAATAATTATTCCTATATAAAAAGATATATTAAATAAATTTTGTCAAACTATTTTTCACTTTCTCTTTTCAACTTTTAAATTTGAAAAAGAGAATAAAAGTTTATAATGATTACATTAATTATTAACACTTTTTTATGAGCGAAGTAAAAATCGATCTGGAGAAGCTTATCAAGGATAATATCATTGACCAAAAAACAGCAAAAAACATAGAAACTTGGCATCAAAAAGAATTAAAAGAAAATAGAGGAGGACGATTTATGACGATTTTTATGACTATCGGAGCAATTGCTATTGGTCTTGGACTTATTCTCCTTATTGCTTCAAACTGGAGCAACTTTTCAAATCTTGTAAAAACAATATTTATTATTACTATCACTCTCTTATTTTATGGAGTTTGATATTATTTTGCATATAAAAAAGAATGATTTAAAAAAACAGGACACTCACTTATTTTTCTCTGAAGTATAAGCTATGGAGTCGCAATATTTCTCCTTGGACAAATATATAATATAGGCTGAAATTATTCCTCAGCACTTTTGCTTTGGATGATTTGAATTCTTCCTCTTGCTTTTTATACGAGATATATTTCTATTTTTTCTTTGAGCATTATTCTGCTGTATGCTTTTATATTTTCTTATATTTGAGAAAATTATACTTTTTCTTGATTTATAGTTGCTCTTTTATTCGTCGTTATAAGCTTCTTTAATCTTGTTCTTGTGAGATATTATAAACAATTTGATTATAAACAATTTTGACTTGTAAGCTCTAGTTTTTGAATAATATGACTTTTAGGATGAATCTTTGCTTTTACTTTTAAGGCTTTTTGGCAGTATGGAGTTTATTGAGAAATAAATAGAAATATTCTTATCATATTGCTTGTTTTTCTTGTTCTTTGAATTTTATGAGTTTCAATTTCAAGTATTCAGAAGAAAAAAATTGAGCTTGACTTGGATCTCCCTTTTTTTATGGGAAGTATTGTTATTTTAGGACTTATATTTTTTGCTTACTATAACACCACTTTACAATATAATAATCTTGCTTTTGAGCAAAACCAAATTTTTCTAAGTTTTTGGGGATATTTTTATGTTGTTGGGATGAATCTTGTTTACCTCACAATTGTTTGAGTTTTTATATTTTTATGAATAAAAAAAGAAAAAGCAGGATATGTTAATCTTTCTATGATATTTTTTGCTATCTATCTTATAGGAAGATATTTTGCATTTTTGGAAAATAGTAAGATGGATTGAGCAATTGTTTTTATTACTTGAGGAGTTGTTTGTCTCGGAGTTGGATGGTTATCTGAATCCATTAGAAGGAGAGTTTTACAAAATATTAACAAATAATTTTTGATTATGAAAAAAATAAATCTTTTCTTTCTTTTTGTTTTTCTTCAAATTTGTATACTTTTTTGAATTATAGGAAATTATGAATATGTAAAATCAACTTGAAAGACAGTATACATACAAGCAACAGGATATGATCCTGTAGATATATTTCGTGGAGATTATGTAAATATTGCTTATAAATTAAAATTAAATGATACTCAAGCAAATCAAATAGGGAAAATGTCTCTTTATGGAAAAAAATTATATATAATACCAAAACAAGAAAAAAACCTTATTGTATGAGTAGAAGAAATTTTGACAGAAAAACCAAACGATAAATTTTTTATAGAGATAAGTGATACTTCTGTACAATCATCAAAAGAAATAAAAATACGATGAGATAATAATCAAGTATATACCTATACTCAAAATTGGTGTAGTGATGATGTAAAACAAGAGCAATATTTTTCTGGAAAGAGAGTTTCTTTTTCACCAGATACTTCCTCAAATTTTATAAGTTATGTGACTATTATTGATGAAATAGGAGGAAAAAGTTCTCTTTGAAATCAAAAATGAGTAATAGAGGAGGTATGAGGATGTGAAAAATTTTTGACTTTTAGAGCTATGAGTGCTGATAAATTTTTTGTAAGTGAAGGGACTTGAATCCCTCTCCAAGAAAAGATAAGGCAAGGAAATATGTATGCGAAGTTAAAGGTTATAAAAAATGGAAAAGTTTTGCTTTTGGACATAGTGGAAAAAGGAGCAATGGAATAGAGTTTATTTTTATAAAAAAATTTATTAGTGATGCATTTTATTATTTATGTGATTTTTCTTGCTTATTTCTTCTTACCGACTTTTTTTGCAAATGGAGCTCCAGTAGTTGCCAAAAATATTTTTTTTCTCAAAGATTGGAAAACTCCTCTTTGCGAAAAATACCTATGAAAAAACAAAACATACAGAGGGCTTGTAATTTGAATACTTACAGCAATGGTAATGAGTACTCTTCAGTATTTTTTCACACATTTTTTATTTTTTAAGGGAATTGTTTTTCCTTATTATGCAATTGTTTCATCTTTTTCTCTTGCTATTATTATTGGTTTTTTACAATGATTTGGAGCTTTACTAGGAGATATTGTAAAAAGTTTTATAAAAAGAAGAGTAGGGATAAAACCATGAGAAGCTTGGCCAGTTATAGATGGAATTGATTATGTTATAGGAAGTCTGATTTTTATAAGCCCTTTTTATATTCCGACTTTGTTTGGAATCGTTTTTATTGTATTTATCTGACCAATTTCAAGCCTTGTTGCGAATACGGTAGCTTATTTTTTATGATGGAAGGATGTCTGGTATTAAGAAGAAAATCCTTGAGGCTTTTCTAACTCTTTTTTTTCTTGGAAAAATTCCTTTTGCTCCAGGGACTTTTGGAAGTCTTTTTGGGCTTTTTCTTGGATTTTTATTTTTCTTCTTTCACTTCCATTTTTCTTTTTTTCTTTTTATTGCTTTTGGTCTTACTCGGACTGCTATTCCACTTATTGATGTTTATGAGAAAGAAACTAAAAAACATGACCAAAAAAGTATCATTGTAGATGAGCTTATTGGTATATTTTTTGCTTTTTTTCTTGTAGGTTTCTGTGAAATAAATGCTATAAATCTTATTCTTGCTTTTATTTTATTTCGTTTTTTTGATATTGGGAAACCGTGGATTATCAAAAAAGCCGATAAAAATATAGGATGATGATGGTGAGTTATTTTTGATGATATTTTGGCTTGAATATTCGCTTGAGTTATGAGTCTTATTTTGATTTTTACCTTTAATATTTTTCCAAGAGATATTTTCTGGGGACTTATGATTATTGCAAGTATTTCACTATTTGTAATTTATGGAACTCATTTTATTATATCCAATAAAAAGAAGAGAGAAAAAATTCAGAAATTATTTCTTCTTCATCCAAATACGATTAGTTTCTTAAGGATTCCTATCTGAATCTTTGCAATTCTTTTTTTTCATTATGATTATTCTCTCCTTGCTATTTTTCTCTTCACTATTGCCGTTGTTTCTGATTATAGCGATGGAGTAATAGCGAGAGCTTGCAATCTGAAAACAGAGCTTGGAAAAAGTCTTGATCCACTTGCAGATAAAATCGTCTATTTTCTTCCACTTCTTTATTTTTGATATATTTGAAAGATAAATATTTTACTTGTGCTTATTTTTATTTTCATAGATAGTGTTGGACAATTTTCAAGGATATTTCTCAAAAAAATGCAAAAAGAAACCAAAGCAAATAGCTTTGGTAAAGTAAAAACAACTCTTGTATTTATTTTCTTGTTTTATTTTTTTCTTCTTGAGAGGTTTTTTATAATACCGAGTATTATTTCCTCTATTTTCTTGATTTTATTTAGTTTGTTGGCTGTTTTTTCTTTGGTGAGGAAGGTGATATAATGTTATCTAATCTTCTTTCTAGTTCTATAAGATTTTCTAAGAATTCTTTTAATATAACTTCTATTGGATTATCTTTTTCAAAAGATGAATTTGAAAAACCTTCCTGTAATTCTATCTGAGAAATTATATCTTTTCCTTCATTTCATTTCATTCAATTAGATATGATATTAGGCGAATTATAAGGTGAGGAATTTGTACTATGACTAAGAAATATAGATGATGCAAAAGCATGTAAAGCTATTTCAAAATTTTTTCAAGATACAGGATAAAAAGTAGTGTTTTCATTAAAAAGAAAATTACTAACAGTTTGGCTTTTTTCTCTAGGGATAATACGAATAGAGGAAAAGTATTTTGATAATCAAGAATTTATGTATTTTTGTGAAAATAATATAATTGCCTCAGCTATTTCTGGATAGTTAATGGTATGTCAATAACGAACATATATTGATAATTCATGTTTATTAGAATTTATTCATAAATCTTTTACTATATTCTTATCTTGTTCTCACATATATTGCACTTGAAAGTCATTTATTTTTTTTCAATTTGCAGAGATTTCTTCCTCATCAAATCTTTTTTTATTTTGAGTTAATTCTATAAATGATTTCTCTACTAAGTCATTTAATATATCTCTTAGTTCTATATTATTATCTTCCATTCTGGATATTAAAATATTAAGAAAAATACTTCCATGACTTGGTACATTAAACAAACTTTCTTCTATAGGTATTTCTAAAAATTTAAAAGCATTATAGGTGTTTTGTGTTAAAAATTTTCTAATATCATTTTTACTTAATTCTTTTAAAGCTATTTCATCCATTTTTAGTAATGATTTTATTTTTGGTGTTCAAAAAAAAGTGTAGAAGTCTTCTAAATTGCTTATTTTAAAATATTTAGTAATTAACATGAAGGAATCTTTTTGTAAAGAATATTTTATGTTTTCATTATTACAAATATCTTCAAAATCCTTAGGTGATTTCAGAAAAGTTTTAATATAGTCTAAGTTTATTTCTTGAGAATTTATAATTATATATCTTATATTATCATTTTCACAATATGTCCTAAATTTATCAAAATTTTTACAGAGCAAAACCAAAAATTCTAAATTTTTCTTTCTTCAAAAATCTAGAATTTTTTTTATATTATCATTTTGACAAAGAATTGCAAACTCTTCCAAAGAAATATTTAAAGGAAAAATGGATACTAAATCATATTTTTCTGGAGAATTTACTAGAGTAATTCTTATATTTTGGTTTTCACAGAAAATTTTAAATTCTTCTGAAAATTGGCAAAGATTTAAAAAATATATTAATATTTTTTCTTCTGAATATTTTAATATATAATTTACATTGTTATTATCAAATAAATCTAGTAAATCTTTGGGGTTTTTACTTATTTTTATAAGAGATATAAGAATATTTGTTGAGTATGTACTTTTATATTTTTCTATTATTTCTTTATAATTACTAATATTAACTTCTAGAGTTCTTCAAATTTTTCTTTGAGTAACTTCTCTATGGAATGATGTTTTTCTACCTATAATAGGTTTAATATGTACAGATGTATTTTTAAATTCCATAATAATGATTTTAATTTGACTTATTTAAATTATTATAAATTATAATTTAAATAAGTCAAAAAATGTTTTTATGTTTTATTTCATTCTTAATTTAAATATTTCTCTTCCGACAATTTGGTTTGATCTTTTATAAAAAAGACTCCCGACTTTTGTCTCTTTTGTGAGAGAATTTTCTTGTATCATTTTTTCTACTCGGCAAAATGATTTTATGATATCATATATTTCCTCAAAATAGATATATTTTCTTTGGTGTTCCCAAAAAGGAAACGATATTACAATCACTCATTGAAATTTTACTTTTTTGAGTCCACTAAAAAAATTAGTATAGAGAAGTGCAAGTTTTTTTCTTTCTTGGAGAATATTTTCTACCACAAGACTTTTATGAGTAAATATTTCTCATAAATATCATTCCGTGATAATCGCATCTATTTTTCACGATTTCAATATTTCTGCATTTTGTATAGCATTGGCATCGAGATTTTCTATCTTATAGCTTATCGTTGGAGTATGAAAAGTTTCTTTTGCAAACTCGAGATTTTCTTTTGTTGCTTGTACCATTTCTTCATTTTTATCACTTCAAAAAACTTCTTTATTTCCCATCAAAAATGATTCTATAAGAATTGTCCCGAGTCAGCAAAATGGATCATAAATCTTCGTATTTTCTTTTCTTTCTCCGACTCAAATATTTATCATCATTTGAGCAAGTTTTGGCGGAAGCATACCAATTTGCATATCTCTCTTTTTTCAAAAATCTCTTTTTGAATAAGCATTTATATCTTGTACCCAAATAGTTTTTCCTATAAATACTTCATTTTTGGAAGTTATGATATTTATGTCACTTCATTTTTCCACGAGATTTTCACCGAGGATTTGAGCAGAACTAAGATTTTGAAAATCTTTGTTTACAAATCGTGAAGAAATATCTTGTTCTTTGAGAAATTTTTTGAAATCGAGTAAAAATCTTTTTCAATCAAATTTAATTTCTCCAAAAAAACTGATTCAAAAGTCTTTTTTTCCTCCGCTCATTTTTTCTATTTCTTGGCTTATTTGAGGAAATATTTCTTGAGATTTTACTCATTTTGGAAATTGCCATTGTATTTCAAAAACTTTTATGGTTCCTCCTACTTTTTTTATAAAGTTTTGTATTTCAGCTTTATTTATTGTATTAAGGAGAATAATTTTTTCATCAAGATATACAAGCGAATAATCTTTAAAAAAAGAAAATATTTCTGCGAGAGAGAGTTTAAATTCTCTTCCAAGTTCAAATCAATACATATTTTAGAATTAAGAGATATTTTTTAAAAACAAGTTTTTTCAAAAGACCGGTCTTTCATATCTTTTTAAGACTGGTCTTGAATGAGATAATTATATAAGTCAAAGTTTTTGTTCTATTTCTTGAAATACTTTTTCTACTGGTTGGTCTGCATTTATTTCTATCACTTTTCCTTCATTTTTTTGTATTTCTACGATAGGAAGAGTGCTTTGTATAAAAGAATTTATTCTTTGCAAGATAGAAGCTTCATTGTCATCTTTTCTTTTTATGAGAAGAGTTTGAGTTTTTGGGTTATGAGTGAATGAGCTGGAAAAAGTTTCGCCTGTTTCTGGATCATACATTCTTCCAAGAAGTCTATCAATCGCTTTTTCTTTTGGAAGATTGAAAAATACGACTTTGTAATTTGTATCGATTTTTTCCATCGTTTCTTTATTTCCTTGATTTCTTACAAATCCATCAAGAATAAGATTTTCGTTTTTTTCTCTTGAAAGCACTTCTTTCATCACTTCTCCGACAAAATCAGCACTAACAAGATTTCCAGAATCAAGAGTGGATTTTATTTGTTTTCCAAGTTCTGTTTTTTCTTTTGCTATTTCTCTGAGAGCCTGTCCCATTTCTAATATTTTAAAACCATATTTTTCCTCAAGCATTCTCGCTTGAGTTCATTTTCCACATCATTGGATGCCAGTAAAAACGAGTTTCATAATTTAAAATAAAAAATAATATAAAACAAAGTAAATATAGTTTTTTTTTTCTAAAAAACAAATAAAAATCCCAAGAAATTATTTATTTCTCAGGATTATTTTTTTTTACTACAAAAAGTAATAAGCCGGATTCTGTATCTCGGTATCAATCTATCTAGACTTTGAGTCACCTCAAAGTTCGAGCTCGGTATATTTTTATAAAGCAATAGGGAAATAACCTTATAAAAATACCATTCCAATTGCACCAGTTAGGGTTTGCCAAATCCGATTGCTCGGCTTCATCTGTCGCAATTACTTACATCAGATGACTTTTCACCTTTCTCCAAAAAATGGATAGTATTGTCTCTGTGGCACTTTCCGTACTTGAAATTTATAGATTATATTTTCAAGCCAGAGTTGTTAGCTCTTAACCTTTTCCCGTGGTGTCCAGACTTTCCTCTTGTATTTGCATACAAGGAGATACCTTCCTTTTGTAGCAAAGATATTGTATAAAAAGAAGATAAATTATCAAATAATATTTTTATTTGAAGATTTTTATTAAGAATCTTGAGTAGTTTAGAAAAATTTTTAAAACTTAGCCCTTTTTTTTATTTCTTCGTAGAGTGTTTTTGTTTTTTTATTTTTTTCAAATACTTCTTTTTGTTTTAAAAAAGATCACTCAATTCCTTTTTTAACTATTTCTTTAAATTTTTTTCTTTTTTCTGTCTTTCTTGTTTCGTCATAATATTCATTTTAAAGAATTAAATAAATTTTTTATATAAGAGATTATTTCAGTATTTTTATTTTCCAAGTTCATTCAGGAAGACTTTCTCCCAAAATCCAAGGATTAAGAATTTTTATTGTGTTATAGTTTTGTTTATTTTCTTTTGCCCAAGTGGCAATATCCTCTATTTTTTTTACAAAAATATCATTTGTAGGAGGATTTTCGTAATTTTTTCCAATAAGAATACTGAGAACTTCTTCTTGTTTTAAATAACTTTCTATAAGGTATTTTATCGCAATAATTCTAAAAATATATCGTGAAGTTTCTTCATTGAGATAGAGATCATAATAACTTTTTACTCCTTGTTTTTCCATCGCTTTTGAAAGACCATTTTCTCCTCTATTATAAGCGGCGGTAGCAAGTGTCCGATTTCAAAATTTTTTGTGAAGAACTTGCAAATATTCCAAAGCAGCATCGGTTGATTTTTCAAAATTATATCGTTCATCAATGTCTTCATTTACCTGAAGTCAAAATCTTTTTGCTGTCTCTGGCATAAATTGCCATATTCAAGAAGCTCAAACAGTGGAAACAATATCATTTTTTAAGGCACTTTCAGCAATAGGAATGTATTTCAAATCAAGTGGCATTTTTTTTTCGGCAAGTTTTTTTTCTATAAATGGAATATAAAGCGGATACCTTTTTATGTAGAGATAAAACTGATAAAGAGTGGTAGAAGTAATAATATATTCTTTATCAAATCTTTCTTTGTTATAAAAATGTTGTTCATCCATTGGAACTTTTTCTCATGCAAAAGAAATAGTATTTATATCTGGATAAGAAAAAATAAAGTTTGGCGGGAAATTTTCTTTTCTCTGTAAAAAAAAGAAAAAGGCAAGAGTGAGAGCAAGAAAAAAGAGAAAAAAATAAAAAAAAGATTTCTTTTTCATAGATTTTTTTAAATTATACGACCACATAGTATTCATTTATTTTAAAATATCAAAAAAATGTAATGTATACGATATTTGAACAAAAACTGAGTGTCAAGAGAAAATAATATTTTGACTTTGAAGAGAAAATGCTTAAATTTACGACATACGGAAATGCTAACTCGACAATTTTAATGTTTTTAGTTAAATAAATAAAAAATGGATAAATACTACAAGTTAAAAAATATACTCGGAAATCTTACAGAAGTGATAAAAAAACAAGATTTTCTTGTATATTTTAGAAAAATATCTATATTAGAGATTACACAAGATGAAGTTGTTTTTTGAGTAGTTTCAAGTTTTATGAAAGATAATATAGAAGCAAAGTTCTATAATCAGATAAAAGAGGCAACTCAGAGAGAAGTACCCGATGTAAAGATGATAAGTTTTCAAGTGGATAAAAATATTGAAACTCCCTCAAATAAAAATGTAATTGATTGTACAAAGTTCTATAAGGATAATTCTAAAGAAAGTAAAAAGACTTATAAATTACAAAATTCTCTTACTTCTATGGATCAAATAATATCTCAAACAAAGACGGTAAATGAAAGATATACTCTTGATAATTTTATCGTTTGATCAGACAATCAGCTCGCTTATTCAGCTTGTGATGCTGTCTCAAAAAATCCAGGAAGATCATATAATCCTCTCTATATTTATTGAGATGTAGGACTTTGAAAAACTCATCTTCTTCAAGGAACAGGAAATGAAATCTTGAAAAAATTTAAAGATAAAAAAGTTTTTTATACGACAGCAGATAAATTTATCACTGAATATGTTTCAAATGTAAGAAAAAGAACAATAGAAAAACTTAGACAAAAATTTACAGAGATAGATGTGCTGATTATTGATGATGTGCAATTTCTTGCGAAAAAAGAACAAACACAAAATGAATTGTACAATATTTTTAATCTTCTCTATGATGCAAACAAGCAAATTATCATAAGTTGAGATAGACCACCAAAAGATCTCACTGAACTTGAACCAAGGTTGAAAAGTAGATTTGAATGGGGAATTACGGTTGATATAGGAAAACCAGATTATGAGACAAGACTGGCTATTTTACAAGAAAAAGCAAGAGAAAGAGAATTTATGATTCCACAAGAAGTTGCCGAATTTATAGCAGCAAATGTGACTGAAAATATTAGGGAACTTGAATGAGTCCTTAACCAAATCATAGCAGAATATGAACTTGATGGGACAAGTCCAAGTCTCGCTAGAATTTCTGCAAAATTAAAAAAATTGAGTTTTACGAGTGATTTACTCGGAGCAAATAAAACAATATTAAAGACGACAATAAAAAGTTATGAGGATATTATAGAAGCAGTTTCAAAACATTTTGGTATAGAAAAAGAAGGAATTCTCGGGGAAAATAGAAAAAAAGAATTTATGATACCAAGACAAGTAGCAATGTATCTTCTCAAAACAAAGATGAATTATACTTATGAGAGAATTGGAAATATTTTTTCTGGCAGAAATCATGCGGCAGCTTTGTATTCTTGCAATAAGCTTGAACAAATTCTCAAAAAAGACAAAACTCTTCTCCACGAGATAAATGTGATACGAGATGGTATAGGTATATAAATAAAAAAAACTAAAACTTCCAAAAAATTTTTGGAAGTTTTTTTGAATGATATTTTCAAAATGAAAGATATTTGGTGGTTTATATATTATAGGATAATATTATAAGGAAACACGGAAAAATAGAAGAAGAAACTGAATATTTTTATTTGAAAAATGATGTATTTTAGTATAATAAATAGGTGAAATATTACCTATTTAAAGCTAAAGATATGTGATTTAAAGAAA
>Ga0172373_10002057_pt1 | contig 31509 bp, 24 predicted proteins | sample Lak10m_2_FD_114546 | JGI IMG/M metagenome (GOLD analysis project Ga0172373, IMG submission 114546) | Freshwater microbial communities from Kabuno Bay, South-Kivu, Congo - kab_092012_10m | ecosystem: Environmental > Aquatic > Freshwater > Lake | place: Democratic Republic of the Congo...
ATACATTATACGAAAAATTTTATCCGCAATATCATCAACATCATAAGGATCAAATATAAATTCATCACTTCCTATTGTCTCCGGCAACGAAGTGACATTTGAGCATACAACAGGAATACCCATAATCATACTCTCAAGCAATGGAAAGCTACCTGCTTCGTATAATGTTGGCACAACAACTGCCTTGGCTCTTTTATACAAACGATAAAGTTCTTCATCGCTCACCACGCTTAAAAAATGAACTGTATTATCTAAATCAAGCTCTTTAATCAACGGAAGTAGCATATCGGTATAAAATGGCGTGATATTCCCAGTACAAATCAAATTGATATTTTTATTATATTTTTTCTTGATTGTATCAATTGCCAATAGTAATCGCTTATGATTTTTATGCTCCCAAGTTGCTGCAGGATAGAGCAAAAAAATTTGCGGTACGTTATTATCCATTTGCAACGAAGGCTCCTCTTTTTTAAACTTCCATATCCACAGCTTATTTATTTCTGGAGACACCACTTTAATTTCATGGATATTTTTTTCGAAATATTTACAAATATCCTTTTTAACATGATCATAACTTACAATGACAAATTTTGCATTGTCAATACATCGCTTATAGTTCACCGCACGAGATGCCCGCTGTGCAGATGAAAAAAACTCTGGAAAATGAAGTTCCTGAACATCATGCATAGTTGTAATACCAGGGACTAAATTAGTTATGGGTAAATCCTGATAAGGACAATGGATAAAATCTATTTTATATTTTTTTATGAGGAGATCTAAATAACTTGGAATATTAAACTGAAACGAAATTTTAAATAATTTTCTAATAACTGCATTTAAAACAGCTATTAATTGAATATAAAAATCTATTAACTTGGAATTGGAAAAACGAACGAATAAAAATCTTTTATCTTTGTTGATTATAGATGCAATTAATTTATCTTGAGAATTATTTAAAATATAAAATTTTGCTTCTATTTTAGACTCTGATAATAAACTAAGTAAATTGACTGTATACTGAAAAACTCCCCCCGCTGATCTTGACATCAAAGGGATATAAATTAAAATATTCATTTTATTTTATTTGCGGGAACACCTACGTACACGCCTGGTTCATTAATATCTTTCACTACAACTGCTCCACCACCAATAATTATATCATCAATAATATTTATTTTTTCTATAATATTTGAACCTAAACCAATGAAATTAAATTTTCGAATATTTACATTTCCGGCTATGTTTACATTTGGAGAAAGAGTTGAGTATTTTTTGATTACTACATCATGTCCAATTGTACAATTAAGGTTAATATGTACAAAATCGCCTAATTTTATATCCGTTGTCAAAACAGTACCCGCGCAGATAATAGTCCCGATACCTATTTTTACCTTATTTGCTCTAAAATCCATTTGAACACTTGGATGAACGACGGAAGGATATTCGATATTTTCAAACGAAAATTTTGATACTAGCTTACTTTTTAATTTAGGATTACCAACTCCTATAAATAATCTAATTATATTCTTTGAATGAATTTTTTTAATTAACTCTGATTCGGTAATAATTGGTTTATTACTAATTAATCCTCCAGCCTTACTACTCGAATCCTCAACAACAAAAAAATCGACTCTATAATCTATATTATTATCAGACTGGTACAAATCTTCTATTAACCATTCTAGTTCTTTAGCAAATCCTGATGCGCCTAAAACTACATTATATATATTTTTCATGAAAAAGAATGAATTATCTGTAAAATTTCATTGATATCGTCTTGTTTTAAACTTGGATAACTTGGTAAATTAATTCCTCTAAAAGCTATACTACAAGCGTTTTCAAACGTATCATTTTTCATTGAAGAGGCATACATTGGCATCAAGTGTACAGGATAGAAAACTGGTCTTGTTTCAATTTTATGATTAGATAAATACTGTCTAAGCCTATCTCGATTTAAAGTATCCTCAACTAGTATTGAGCACATCCAAAAGGAATGAGTCGTTCCTTCTTCTTCTTTATGGAATATATATTTAGAAGCTGTGAACCCATTTTCATACTGAAGTGCAATCTTCCTTTTCAGATTAAGGATATTTTCAATTTGTTCTAATTGCGCCATTCCAATGGCAGCACAAATATTAGTCATTCTATAATTATATCCTATAACATCATGCCAATACTCCCTGCCTTCAGCTAATCCCTGACCACGATATTTTCTAATGCGTTTATGCATAGCAATATCCTTGCAAATAACCATCCCTCCTTCTCCTGTGGTAATCGTCTTATTCCCATAAAAACTAAATGTAGCTACATCTCCGAATGTGCCAACGTGTTGCATTCCGATTTTTGTACCAATGGCTTCTGCACAATCTTCGATTAGAAATAAATTGTTTTCTTTCGCTATTTGACTTAGTAAGTCAACTTCACAAGCCTGGCCATATAGATGTACACATAAAATAGCTTTAGTTTTAGATGAAATTTTTTTTAATACATCCGCGGGATCCATTTGCCAACTTTCTTGCTTTGAATCAACAAATACAGGTGTTGCCCCACAATAGCTGATTGCATTTACAGATGCGATATAGGTAAGTGTAGGTACAATAACCTCATCCCCTGGCTTTATTCCTATTGCGAGGAGCGCTAGATGCAATGCAACAGTTCCATTACATACAGTAGATGCAAATTCGGCACCTATATATTCACTAAATCGAAGTTCAAATTCATTTACAAAGTCTCCTTTACTTGAAATCCAAGACGAATCAAGGCATTCAGAAACATATTTTTTTTCATTTCCCGATAAATATGGTCTATATACTGGAAATTTAATCATATAATACTTTTATTAAAAAATCAACAATTCAAAATAGTTTTATTCCATTTTATTGTTTGAAATATAATTCCTTTTCTATTTTCTTTTAAAATTGACTCTGGACTTGTAAAATCAATTAATTCAAAAGTTAACATTTCATTTGGAATATCTAATAGCATTATATTAGGTATTGCTGATTGAATTTTTATTTTATAAATACCAGGACGCAATATTTCAAGTGGAATTTTTGTAAAAAATACATTAATTCCATCACTAAATACTTTCTTATCAATTTTTCTATTATTTAATAAATAGTAATCTTGAATTCCAGATGTGTAAATCACTTCATTACTTGAATTTATTAATTCATATCCAACAGAAAATCCAATGTTTAGATTTTTAATTTCAATTTCAATCAATAAGAATACTTCTCTGTTATTAATAACTTTGTCAATATGACAAAGACTTGAATCGACTAAGCTAAATTTTTTTATAAAAAAATCATTCTCGTTAATTTTATTTCTTTCTATTTTCAGAATACACTTATTATCATTTATTTTTAAATATTTATCAATCACATCTGATACTACATCAACCTTAACCACTTCCCCATTCTCCAATAACACTCCTCTCCCACACAATGCCCGCACCGCTCCCATATTATGGCTCACAAACAACACCGTTCGCCCTTCCCCGCTACTCACTTCCTTCATCTTACCCAGAGCTTTTTTCTGAAACTCCGCGTCGCCGACGGCGAGCACCTCGTCCACGATGAGGATTTCCGGCTCCAGGTGGGCGGCGACAGCAAAGCCTAAGCGCACCATCATACCCGAAGAATAGCGCTTGACGGGGGTGTCGAGGTAGCGGGCTACCCCGGCGAAGTCCACTATCTCGTCGAGCTTTCGATCTACTTCGCGCTTGCGCATACCGAGGATGGTACCATTGAGGTAGATGTTTTCCCGGCCAGTCAGCTCGGGATGAAAGCCCGTTCCTACCTCCAACAGCGACGCAATACGCCCTTTTACCTGCACCCGACCCGTCGTAGGCCCGGTGATACGGGATAATATCTTGAGTAGGGTACTCTTTCCCGCTCCGTTCTTACCTATGATGCCCAGGACTTCCCCCTGCTGCACCTCAAAGTTGATGTCTTTCAATGCCCAAACTAAGTCGGACTGACCCTTCTGACTGCGATCGTTCGTCTCCCCAATCTTCAGATAGGGATCGGGCTTGCCCCTCACCTTGTGCCACCAACGGTTCAAGTCATGGGACACGGTGCCCGTACCTACTTCGCCTAATCGGTATTGCTTGGAAAGGTTTTCTACGCGGATGACTGGTTTCATGTGGGTAAGACCTGGTATGTAACAAGAAGGCTTCGCCGAGCACATGTCGCAAAGGACTGAACTGGGGCTATTGGGAAAGTTTTAATACTGAAAAGCATATAATGTCTGCCAGAGGCGTTGCTTGGTTCTATGTTTTAATATACTACTTTTTCCAAAGGGGTGGTCTGTTCTGGTGGATATCTGTAAGGGTTTAGCTTTCTGTTTTTGGAAAAGGTTGATTTCTGCTTCCTGTATTACTTGTATTTCCTGAATAGTTGTTTGCTGCTTACTTTCTTTTTTTGCGCGCCCAAAAAAAGAAACAAAAAAAGGGCGCCCCTACGCCTCACAGCGGTGGAAAAATACCTTTCGCTCTATAGCCTAAACGGCGGAGGGAACAGGCTTCCACTTTCCTTTTATACCCGCCCGCCATTTATTCTATAAGGCGACCCTTCGGGACAGCTATTTTTCCGCGCTTCCGGCTGCGGGGGGCAAACAGCGCTTGAATCCAAGTTTATAGCGCCTTTTGATTCCTTGCGACTTCCCGTCTTTGCGTGAATCCACTCTTTTCCGCCCTTCCGGCTACAGGCAGGCAAACGGCAACGCTATTCCAGAACCTCCCAGCGCAGGAAGTCCCATTGCCGAAGTGGCTGTTTTAGGCGTTTACCTAACACCGAAGCAAAGTCCTTGGCTGGAATGCCCTGAAGTGCCGGCTTTTTTGACTCCAAATCAGAAAACTGAATCAGGCTCCCTTTTTTCATATCTTTATTTACCGCCAGGCTCTTCCCGAATATTGTTCGGAGTGTCGTGTACGCGCTATTGTCTGTTTTGGCCCATTTGCTGTCCAACGAACGGGTAATCTCCTCCACGCCTTGTACCAGTTGCTTCACTTCATCGATAGTTAGGGAAGCGGGTGCGTCCGGGCCAAACATCCGTTTATCAAACACTACATGAAACTCGAGCAGCTCCGCGCCTAAGGCCACTGCCGCTAACCCGGCTGCAATACCTCCCGAATGATCCGAGAGCCCAACGGGCACCCCGAAACGCTGTCGCATTTCTGGAAGTATTGGTAGCCCCCATTGCTCCGGGGTAGTCGGATAAGCGGTGGTACACTGAAGCAGGCTCAACGCATTCTGGTAGGGACGAAGGAAACCGATGGTAGCTTCCAACTCAGCCCAATCGCTCATCCCCGACGACAGCAGGATGGGCTTGCCCGTCCGCGCAATCCGGTCTAACATCAGGTAGTTACTCAGTTCGCCCGATCCAATCTTGTAGCGTTTTACTCCGATGGTTTCCAACAAGTTGACCGCAGCCACTGAAAATGGGGAAGACATAAATTCCATTCCCTTTGCTTCCACATGGTTTTTTAGTCCTACCCATTCTTCGGGCGTAAACTCCATGCGCTGCCAATAGGCTTGTCGGGTTTTATCTGCGTAGGAAAAATTGACGCGAAACTGCTCCGCCGGACTACTCTCCGCCGCCGCGATATGTGTTTGGAACTTCACCACATCCACCCCTGTCTCCGCCAAGGCATCGATATAGCTATGGGCGATCCCCAGACTCCCCTCATGGGCTTGGGCTATTTCGGCAATCAGTAGGGGGCGGGGCATGCTTAATTCGTTTAAGAAATTATTCTTTCTCGCTAAGACGCAGAGACGCAAAGGGGCGTATCCTTACCCCAGTACTTTAGCAACCAGCATCATCGCCCTCCCAATGGCTTGATCCATATCGTAGTATTTGTACTCGCCCAAACGCCCCGCCACCAGCACTTCAGGGTGCTCATCTGCTAGAGCGCGGTAGCGGGCATACAAAGCTGCATTAGCGGCATCCGGAAAGGGGTATTCAAACTGATCCGCATCGTCCGGGGTAAAGGGCACCTCGCGGGTGAGAAGAGTACCTCCGATACGGGCGGCAACAGTCGGCGGAAGCAGGTGCTTCCACTCGATGGTTCGGATAGGTGACCCTGCCTCCGGTGCCGGGTTATTGACCTGTCCCACCACCTGAAAGGTATCGACATCCGGGAGGTACTCCACGCTGCGCTGCTGCCCTCGGTACGCTAATTTACCGAATCGATAATCAAAAAAAGCATCAATCGGGCCAGTGTAGATGGTGCGTTTTCGGGGCTTAAACTCTTTCCGATGTGCCAAGTAGTCTGTATTCAGTAACAGCGGAATACCCTGGAGCATGTTTTCCATCCAGCGGGCGTATCCATGTATTGGAAGCCCCTGAAAACGCTTATGCGGCATGAGGCGGGGGTCATCGTCGGCCCGCACGTCGAAACGCCGGATCAGCGTCGCCGACAAGTGCCGGGGGTCCAGCCCCCATTGCTTTATATTATACCCCCGAACAAACTGATAGTACACCTGCTCGGGCATCAGCGCCAGCGCCGCTTCTTCAAAATTGCCGGGCGTTCCCCGAAAAGCGGGCTGCCAATCGGCACCAACCGTTCGGTGTATATACGACGCCGCAATTGGCCAGTTTTCATACGCCCCGTCCACCCAGGATTTTAGGCAGGGAACGTATGTATAAAATGCTGAGAAGCGCTGGGCAAACGCCCAAATACGGGCATCCGAGGTTCGAAAGTAATGGGGCCCGTAGGTGTGGAAGCGGATACCCGAGGGATGCGTTTCATCCCATACATTACCACCGGGATGGGGTCGTTTCTCTACCACCAACACGCGCTCGCCGCGGTCGTGGAGCAACCGCGCCATCGTCGCACCGGTCAGCCCGGAACCTACAATGAGGTAGTCGTAGCTAAACACGAATAAATGCCGCGTTATTTTTTGTCTTCTTCGTAATACCCATAGCCATAGCCGTAGCCGTAGCCATAGCCATAGCCGTAGTAGGAATAGCCGCCATAGCCCCTGCCGGCACGCACCCCGTTGAAGATAATGGCCGGGTGTAGTACTTTTTCTTCCTTCGCTTGTTCATCGATAAGCTGCAAAAAGCCTTTGCGCGTTACATTCTGTCGCACGACGAAGAGCATGCGCTGGGCGTAGCGGTTGAGCAGCAGGGCGTCGCTCACCAGCCCGAGCGGCGGAGAATCGAGAATGACGTAGTCGTATCTGTTTTTGAGGTATTCCAGCAGCTCGCCCAGGCGGGGACTCTGAATCAACTCGGAAGGGTTGGGCGGGATAGGGCCGCTAGATACATAATCCAATTGTGGGTGTACACCGGAAGGCTGTACGATTTGATCCATCCCGGCGTCACCGACCAGGTACTGACTGATTCCCAAATCGCTGTGGTCTCTTCCCATATAGCGCCCCAGCTTAGGTTTGCGCAAATCCAGACCAAGTATTACCGTGCGTTTATTCCCCAGTGCGAGGCTAATACCGAGGTTGAGCGTAATAAAGCTTTTCCCCTCCCCACTAATGCTGGAAGTAATCAGGATGATTTGTCCCCGGTTGCCGCTACGAGCAAACTCCAGGTTGGCGCGCAACAGCCGGAACATTTCCGCGACGGCCGAACGGCTGTTGGGTTTGACGACCACGGTATCACCGGAGCGGCTCAGCCCAATAGAGCCAAAAATAGGGATACTGGTCTGGTTCTTGATATCCTCTTCGGTCTGTATGCGGTCGTTGAGCAAATCGCGGAGGATGACGATGGCGATAGGGATACCCAGACCCAGAAATAGAAAAATGATATATATGAGTTGTGCGCGTGGCTCCACCATGGGGCCTTCCGGGCGGGCACCGTCGATAAGACGGGCGTTGGGCGGGGAAATAGCCAGGGAGAGCGCCGTCTGCTCGCGTTTTTCGAGGAGGTAGAGGTAGAGGCTTTCCTTTATGCGCTGCTGACGGGTAATCTCCTGTAGCTCGCGGTCTTTGCGCGGAATCGTACGCGACTCATTTCGGAAGGTGCCCATGCGGGCGCGGGTAGCCTGTAGGGTCGTGTTTAGTTGCTGGCGTACCTGCAGCAGGTTGCTCTGCAGGTTGGATTGGAGGGCCAGTATTTCCCGATTCAGCGTGGCGAGCGCGGGACTGCGTTCGCCAGCCACCCGAAGCAAGCGTTCGCGTTCGAGGATGCGTTGGTTGTAGGTATTGATTTGTCCGCCGAGGCTATTGCCGGCACTGCTCAGATTTTCAGGAAGCAGCTCAAAGTTGCCTGCTTGGTTTTTAAGAAAATCCTCCACCATATCCAGCAGCTTCCGCTGTACTTCGAGGTTGGCTATTTCTTCTTCCTCCGCGGTCATGCGGGAAATAGCCTGGGACGCAACGGCCCCGTCCAAGCTGAATATTTCATTGTTGCGGCGATAGTCTTCTACGCCTTTTTCCACTGCTTCCAGTTCGCCGGTGAGCAGCGTGAGGCGGTCTTCTATAAAGTGGAGAGTACTGGCTGCGATTTGGTTTTTATCCTCAATGGCCGCTTCGTTATAGACATCGAACAAGGTATTCAGGATATCCGCTGCTTTTTCGCGCACGGGATCCTTGATGCTGAGCTGGAGCACACTCGAGGTTTCTACTTGGTTGATGCCGAGGCTGGAGGCGTAGCTACTGGCAGCGGATTCCACTGCCTGCATAGTTACCAGAATCGGATCGGAAAAAGGAAAGGCGTCGGGTGTGCGCACGCGGGTGACCAGGAAAGTACCGTTGTCGAGCTGCATAGGCAGACCGTAGGCAAAGATACGCCGCAGTTCACCCTCTTGCAGCTCATAACGCCGCTCGTCGATTGGCGCAATCAGAAAGCTGCCGCTGGGGGCTACGCTACCGGTATCCAGGGAACGGATGTGAATCGGGCTGTTTTTGTAGCGCTCCGAGTTTTGGAATCTGCCCACGGCGTAGTAAGAGGTCTCTAATCCCAGGCGGCGCACCACTTCCTCCATGAGGCTGCGCGACTGTAGAATCTGGATTTCGTTCTGTATGCTTTTGTTGGAGCCGCTCAAGCCCAGCTCCTGCAGCAGCATCTGTTCAGAAGCCACCTCGCCGGACGTTGCGGGGTCTTTAATCAGAATCGTACTTTGCACTACGTATTGCGGGGTGGCATAGCGAAGCTTCAGCCAGGCACCCAGTAAGGCGAGCGACAGGCCCAGGATATAAAGCCACCAGTATCCCAGCAGGTATTTGTAAAGTATCCTTCGGAAATCGACGGGTTTCTCGTCGGGGAAATCGGCGAAATGCTGCATGCGGTGGGTTTACAGTCTGGATAGAATGACAATCAGGTTTACGACGGTCCAACTCGCGCTGACCCAGGTGAGTACGCGGGTAGATTGATCGTTGACCGCGACCGCGCGGAGTGGCTCCACGTAAATCATATCGTTGGGCTGCAGATAAAAATAGGGCGACTGAAAAATACCTCGATCGCGCAGGCTGACATGGGCAAATACCTGCTTTCCATTGCTTTCCCGCACGATGAGAATATGGTCTCTGTTACCGGATTTATTGATATCACCGGCCATGCCAATGGCCTGTAGAATGGTGATGCGTTCTTCGTTGAGTACAAATGTATTGGGGCTGCGCACATCACCGAGTACGGAAAAGCGGAACAGCGGCAGGCGGCGAAGTGCCACAAACGGCTCCTGGATGTATGGTTTTAGCCGGGTGATGATGCTGTCGCGCGCTTGCGTCACCGTCAGCCCGGCGACCTTCATCGCGCCAATCTGGGGCAAATCAATCTCGCCGATTAGATTCACCTGATAGTTGGCTCCACCGGGAAGTACTCCGGAGCCGGTAGCCGCCGCACTCGTCTGGGAGGCATTGCCACCAAAGTTAAATGGTTGCACCAACGCGGGTTCTTCCGCCTGAATAGAGATAGCCAATCCATCCCCCGGCTGTATGATGGGGTCGGCGGGCGGTGGAATAGGCTGTCCAGCAGGCGGAAATTCCGGCCCAGTGTTAAAGTTTACCAGCTGCTCCGGGCTGACGCAGCCCTGAAGTAGCCAGAGAGCAAAAAGGGGGAGTAGGTATCTCATAGTTTATACGGTATCCATAAAATTTTTCTCGGTTCGATTGAACACGAGGGTGCCAAACAGCAGTACTAACAGGGTGAACAAGGTGCTGTACCCCAGGTAGATCCATTCGAAAGTGCCCTGGCCCAGGAGGCCGTAGCGAAAGGTTTCAATAATCGGGGTCATGGGATTCAGTACGATGATCCAGCGGTATGTTTCCGGAATGGACGACAGCGGATAAATCACCGGCGTAGCATACATCAGGAGCTGTACCCCAAACTGGAGCAGGTACACCAAATCGCGGTATTTGGTAGTCATAGAGGTGATGAGGAGGCCAAAGCCCAGCCCCATTCCAGACAACAACAACAGCAGGAAAGGAAACAGCAACAAGGCGCTGTTGGGTCGTACCTCCGCACCCATTCCGATGAAATACACCAAAAAACCGAGCAAGAGCAGGAGCTGAATCCCGTACTTCACCAAGTTGGAGACCACAATCGACAGCGGTACCACCAGACGAGGGAAATAGACTTTTCCAAAAAGGCCCTGGTTGTCCCGAAACGTAGAAGACGTTTTATTCAGGCAATCCGCGAAGTAGTTCCAGTTGGTAATACCTGCCAGATAAAAGAGCATAGGAGGAATCCCATCGGTAGAAATACCCGCCATTTTGCCAAAAATAAAAGTAAAAATGACGGTAGTGAATACGGGCTGAATGAAATACCAGACAGGCCCCAGAATCGTCTGTTTGTATTGAGCCACAAAATCGCGGCGCACAAACAGACGCAGCAAATCGCGGTAGAACCATACTTCCCGCAGGTTGAGGGACAGCAGCGAGCGCGCCGGGGTAATTTCCATATCCCAGTAAGTATCCGGTACAGGTACGAACTCCGCCCTAGCAGGGAGCGCCTGCTGCTCACCGCGCTCCTCAGATAACCTTACATCCTCCAATAGCATCCTTCTGCGAACGAATCCGGCTCGTAAATCCCCTTGAGGTCGAACACGATGGGTTCATCTTTGGAAATAGACTTGAAGTATGCCGCATCCAGTGCCCGGTATTCGCGGTGTGCCACTGAGACTACGACCGCATCGTAGTCGTCCGAAAATTTTTCGGTGAGGGTCAGGTGGTATTCGTGGGCCGTTTCATTGGGTGAAGCCCAGGGATCTGCTACATGGACGTTGATGGAAAAGCCCATCAGCTCGTTTACCAGCTCCACGACCTTGGTATTGCGGATATCTGCTACGTCCTCTTTGAAGGTCAGCCCCATGACCAACACCTTGCACTGGCCCGGGTTTTTACCTCGGTGAATCAGCGCTTGTACTAGTTTTTTGGCAATCCAGATAGGCACGTTGTCGTTGATCCGGCGCCCTGCGGCGATGACCTGTGGCTCGATACCTACCTGACGGGCTTTGTGTAGGAGGTAGTATGGATCCACCCCGATACAGTGGCCGCCGACCAGGCCGGGGTAGAGCCGGATGAAATTCCATTTGGTAGCTGCCGCATCGATGACGGCGTTGGTATCGATGTCCATGCGGTCGAAAATCATGGACAATTCGTTCATCAGCGAAATATTGAGATCCCGCTGGGTATTTTCGATTACTTTGGCCGCTTCAGCTACTTTGATACTGGGAGCCTTATACACACCCGCCGTGATGATGCGCTCATACACTGCTGAAATGGTATCGAGCGCCTGTTGGTCGGAGCCAGAAACAATCTTGAGAATATTGGTGAGGGTGCGGTGCTTATCGCCTGGGTTGATGCGTTCCGGAGAATAGCCGAGTTTGAAGTCACGCCCGGACGTCAGGCCGCTCAGCGACTCCAGGATAGGTAGGCAGTCCTCTTCGGTACATCCGGGATATACGGTGGACTCATACACCACAAAGTCACCTGCTTTGAGCGCTTTCCCTACGGTTTCGGAGGATTTCTGCAAAGGAGTCAGGTTGGGTACTTTGTGTTCGTCGATATCGGTCGGTACCGCGATGATAAAAAAGTGGGCCTGTTTGAGGTCTTCCGGGTCGGACGTAAAGAGGATGTCCGTTCCTTCGAATGCCGCAGACTCAAGCTCTTTGGAAGGATCGATCTGCTGCCGCATGAGGTCGATGCGTTCTTTTTTGATATCGAAACCGATAACCCGAAAATGGCGGGCGAACTCCAGTGCGAGTGGGAGTCCTACATAGCCAAGCCCTACGACGGCGATGGCTTTGTTTTTGCTGGAAAGGTCGTTAAACGTTGTCATAATTTGTCAAGATTCCACGGGAAGGCCACCCGACACAAAGGCGAGTGCTTCCCTGGTTTTTTTATGAGTCAGGGCATCCCGGAGGGCATCCAGATGTCGTTGATGATGTAAATCCGTACCTAAAAAATGAATCATTTCCTTGCGTAGCAGGTATTCGGCTGCTTCCTGCACAGGGCGTTTGTAATAGCCGGCCAGCGACAGGATATTGACCTGAAACAGGCAACCCAACTCCTGGAGTCGGGTGTAGTATTCTTTTTGGCGATGCAGGAATCCATAGCGTTCCGGGTGAGCCAGCACAGGTTGGTATCCTTTGCTGCGCAAGCGAAAAAGATAGGACTCCAGGCGGGGCGGCGCACCAAAAAATGACATTTCTACCAGTACCTGGCGCTCTTGGATACACAGCAAGGGGTCTTCCCCGAGCAACAGGGCTTCGAAATGCTCGTCCATGAAATACTCTGCGGCGGCATCCAGCTCCATATCCAACCCTTCCGCTGCCATTGCCCGGCGTACTTCATCCCTTTTAGCCAGGATGCCCGATTTGGTATTGGGATAAAACGCCGAGTAAATATGTGGGGTCGTTACCAGCTTTTTGTATCCCAGCTCCTTCAACTGCCGGATTAGGGCCAGGCTATCCTCCATAGTAGCCGCCCCATCATCAATGCCGGGCAGCAGGTGGGAGTGTATGTCCATACCCAAAGCAGCATACGATTCGAAAACCGGTGTTTTTTTCAGGAAAGAAAACAAGGCATTGAATTTAAAAAGCGTGGTACTACGCCTGCATTAGGGAATGGCGGCTGCGGCTGTTTTAACATACGAGCTACGGGCAGAAGCTCGTGTGTTATACATTTCGCGCTGCGAAAATCTAATTTTTATGGGTTATTGCCGCACTTAAAGCAGAATAAAACGAGCGGTTGATAAAAAAAGCGAGCGGTATGTTCAGCTGGCGGTATGTTATCCTGTATTTGTTGCACGGCTTCGCCGCTGAAATGTCGCAGCGACTTCCAGAAAAAAGCAAACACCATCCGTAAAAAATATCACCACGTGTGTTTTTATCCTTTCTATGCGGGGCGTGCCAAGTGCTGTGCACCGACGCGCTACCCGTAAAGAGGCAGATACCGTTTATTGGCCGGGCAGTACCCCATCAAAGAACGGTATTCCTGGTACTATTTGCCGCAAAAGGCGGCGGTTCATCCGTTGTATTCCCTACCCACTTTTCGTATCATTTCGGCTTCGAGTTGCATGCGCAGCGAAAAACCCAACCGATCCAGTTCTACGACGACATATTTGTTGTTTTGCTGTGACAGCAATATGCCCCGGACGCCATAGAGGCGCCCTTGAATGATTTCCACTGCATCGCCGGGTTCGGGTAGTCTTTGTGAAGGCAGCACCTCCACCTGGACACCTTCGCCGGTGATGGCTTTCAGGATGTCAATTTCCCGTTCCGGCACTGCAATCAGGTCAGCGCGAAGTTTAACAAAATACGATACGTCGGGGTCTTCCAATACAGATACATATTGCTTGCGCACAATTTTGACGAAGATGTAGCAGGAAATCAGCGGCAATTCGGTACGTCTGATTTTGCGCGTATAGTAGCGCGTCACCTGCTGCAAGGGAAGATACACTTCCAATCCTTTGTCGATCAGCCGTTTGTACACCATTTTTTCCCTTTTAAACCGCGTGTACACGGCGAACCAGCGCGCTTCGCTGTCGTCTAATTGATTGAGGGGTTCTCTTTGCTCCGACATAGCTATTACATTCATTCGCTGCCGCGATACAAGGAAACTCAGTTAAAAAAGCTGCGCACCTTCGAACAGATATATGCCAGTTGTGTCTCGTCCATTTCAGTATGCATAGGGAGTGAGATCACGCCGTCGCAGAGTTGTTCGGTCACGGGCAGGTATTCTACATCGGTAAACGGCCGGAAGGCATCCTGCTTGTAGAGTGGCAGCGGGTAATAGATCATAGTGGGTATTCCCTGTTCCTGGAGGTATGTTTGGAGTGCCTGGCGCTTTCCGTTTTCTATGACCAGGGTATATTGGTGGAATACGTGGGTTGAGTTGGGCTGGCGCACGGGAATATGTAGTCCGTTCACGGATGCGAGTGCGTGATCGTAGTAGGCGGCGGCTCGTTGTCTGGCGGCGGCGTAGGCATCGAGGTGATGGAGCTTTACGTCGAGGATAGCGGCCTGAATACCGTCTAGGCGGGAGTTACAGCCGACCACATCGTGGTAATAGCGGCGTACTTGCCCGTGGTTGGCGATTTTGTGCAACTGGGCGGCCAGTGCGTCATCGTTGGTGTAGATAGCGCCGCCGTCGCCGTAAGCCCCGAGGTTTTTGGAAGGATAGAAAGACGTACACCCGATATGGCCGATAGTACCGGTTTTGGCGCTGCTCCCGTCGGCGAAGGTATAGTCTGCGCCGATAGCCTGTGCATTATCTTCAATTACCCAAAGCTGATGGGTGCGCGCTACCTGCATGATAGGCTCCATATCACAGCTTTGGCCGAATAGGTTGACTGGCACGACGGCTTTGGTACGCGGCGTGATAGCTGCTTCGAGGATTTCGGCGGTTAGGTTGAACGTATGCGGATCTACGTCCACCATAATGGGTTTGAGCTGGAGCAGGGCGATGACCTCTGCGGTAGCCACATACGTAAACGCCGGAACGATGACCTCGTCACCGGGTTGCAGGCCGACCGCCATCATCGCAATCTGAAGTGCATCTGTGCCATTGGCGCAGGGAATGACGTGGCGGGCGCCGAGATAGTGCGCCAGGTGCTCCGAAAATCGCTTGACGGCTGGTCCCCCTATGAAAGCGGTTGTATCAATCACTTCCTGGATAGCCTTGTCAATTTCTGGTTTTAACTGCTCGTATTGGGTCTTTAAATCGACCATTTGAATCCCTTGCATAGCGTATAAGAAATAAGAGGTGAATTTATTGGCGTACCCAATGCAGCGTTTTTTCCGCGATGACGCGACCGATAGCGAGGGACGCGGTAGCTGCGGGCGAAGGTGCATTGCAGACGTTTACGATATTTTTGCTTTCGAGAACGAGGAAATCGTCGATTAGATTGCCGTCTTTATCACAGGCCATGGCGCGCACCCCGGCTCCGCCGCGCTGGAGGTCATCGTATCCGACTTCCGGGATGAGGTGTTGCAGCGCGCGTACGAAGGCGCGTTTGGAAAAAGAGCGCACCATTTCGTCCATACCAAAGCGCCAGTGCTTCTGCGCCATTTTTTGAAATCCGGGAAACAGGAGGGTTTCGGCTAGCTCACCGGGGTGAATATCCCAGCGGCTGTACCCTTCGCGGCGAAAGGCGAGCACTGCATTCGGACCGGCTTCTATGCCGCCGTGTATCATCCGGGTATAGTGGACACCGAGGAACGGAAAATCCGGATTGGGTACCGGGTAAATCAGGTTGCGTACAAGCGATTGTTTCTCCGGCCGCAGCATATAGTACTCCCCGCGAAACGGTAGAATCTGGATGCCGCGCATATCTTGTCCGGTCATCGCCGCTACCTTATCGGAGTACAAACCGGCACAGTTCACGAGCACGCGGCCTTTGACCTCGTCCTGTCGGCTGCGCACGATAATCTCTTCCCCCGAACGGATAATCTCCCGCACTTCGAACCCCAGGCGGATTACTCCGCCCCGTTCCGCAATGAGGGAGGCGTATTTTTCCGATACCTCTTTGTAGCTGATAATACCCGCCTGCGGCACCCAAATCGCTTCCAGGGCAGCCACGTGCGGCTCAATTTGACGGGCTTCCTCCCCAATGATGCGGCGGATTCCATCCAGGCCATTCTGCATACCGTTCTGCAGGATTTTATCCAACTGAGGCAGCTCCGCGGGCTGCGTGGCCGCTATAATTTTACCACACACCTCATAGCGTACCTGATGGGTATCACAAAATTCGAGCAACGCGGCATAGCCTTCCCGACAGTTGCGGGCGCGCAGGCTTCCCGGACGATAGTAAATACCCGAGTGAATCACCCCACTGTTGTGCCCGGTTTGGTGGGCGGCCACCTCCCCTTCCTTTTCCAGGATACACAAACGCAAATCCGGCGATTCTTCCAACAGGCGCCAGGCTGTCGCCAGCCCCACAATCCCTCCGCCAATGATTACGACATCAAACATGCTGATATTTTTTTTCTTCGCTAAACCAAAGTAAAAATGGCGGATTACCCGCTTCATCACAGAGCTGAGCCAGGTGGAACCCATCCGGTGCCAGCACCTGATACCGGATCGCCCGCCGAACCAACCCTTCTGCCCGCGCTACCAGCTCCGACAAAAACTGTACATCGACCTCCCCGACGAACACCATGTCCACAACCTGGTTGTCCAGCCCACGGGCAAAGGCGCCCGTCAGGTAAACCTGTTCCAGATTGCCCAGGCGCTTTACTACCTGTTCAACAATTTGATCCAGGCCCAGGTGCTTGTGCACCAGCGCCTGCAATTCATAAAATAACGGATGGGAGGTGTTGGCTTTGAAATACTTTTTCTTCCCTTTAGACTCGCTGACTAGCATACCGGCCACTTCGAGGCGGTTCAGCTCTACGCGAATCCCGTTGCTGGATTCTCCAAACTCGCTCTCCAGGCCACGCAAATAGGCCTTGGTGTCGCTGTTTAAAAAAAACTTCAGCAACAGCTTGATTCGGGTTTGGGAAGAAATCAGCGATTCAAGCATGCAGGGTGCATTGTTGGCTCAATTTTATAAATTTTTTGCGGTATGAGCAAAAAATTTACTCATAAATCCGATTCCCGTGGGTAAGGTCTGCCTCGGTATTCGCATTTAAAAGACGCAAACAAACAATCCGTGTTTTGTATATTGCAAAAAAAATTGAATGTATCAGCCAGCACATACATACGTAGCCATTATGGCAGGTGGGGTGGGAAGCCGTTTCTGGCCCGCGAGCAGGGAAGCGCGTCCCAAACAGTTTCTGGATATTCTGGGAGTCGGAAAGTCGCTGCTCCAACTGACATTTGAGCGTTTTCGACCGCTCTGCCCCGTAGAGAATATCTACATCGTTTCCAATGCCATGTACACCGACCTCATTTTAGAGCAGCTGCCCGAGATCAGTCGCGCGCAGATTCTGGCAGAGCCTTCACGCAACAACACCGCGCCGTGCATTGCCTATACCGCACTCAAGCTGCACGCCCTCAATCCGGAGTCCAACCTGGTAGTGGCTCCGTCCGATCATGTCATTCTGCAAGAGTCCCTGTTTTTGGAAAATATCCGCGAGGCACTGGCTGTCAGCGCATCCCAAAACGCACTGCTCACCCTCGGTATCCAGCCCACCCGTCCGGACACAGGCTATGGGTATATCCAGTACCAAAAGGAGGGCCAACATACCGGATCGGCATACAAGGTGCAGCGCTTTGCCGAAAAGCCCCCCCTGGAGCAAGCCAAAGCATTCATCGAGGCGGGCAATTATCTCTGGAATGCCGGCATTTTTATTTGGAAAACCGAGCACCTGCTCGCTGCTTTCCGAGAGTTTGCCGGCGATATCTACGATATACTGAGCGCGGGTATCCCGTATTTCAATGGACCGGGCGAACAGGCTTTTATCGATGACGCCTATCCTCAGACACCGAATATTTCCATAGACTACGCCATTCTTGAAAAAGCCCGGAATATTTACACGATTCCCGCTCGGTTCGATTGGTCCGACCTGGGCACCTGGGCATCGCTGCATGCCGAAGCACCCAAAACAACCCATCATAATGTACTCAACGCAGATTCCGCCTTGTTGTACAATGTACACGACACCCTGATTCGCGCACCCAAGGGAAAACTGGTGGTCGCCAAAAACCTCGAAAATTTCATCGTCGTGGACGAAGGAGATGTATTGCTCATCTGGCCAAAGGATCAGGAACAGGAAATCAAAACGGTTACCGCCGAAGTAAAAGCCCTCGGCAAAACCAACCTGCTCTAAAAATCGCTTGCTATGTTTCCTTCCGCACCTATTCTTCCCCAGTCTGCTTTTCTGAGCCTCAGCCCGGAAGCAGGCCTACACCTCGCCCTCCGGGCCGCTGGGGTGATGCCCGGTGACTATGTGCTGGTTCCTGCGCTGTGTACTTCCGAACTGGCCGGCGCCCTGCGCCGGGCAGAAGCGGTACCCATCCTGATCGATGTACATCCGCAAGACTGGCTGCTCGACCTCGACCTGCTGGAGCAGTTTCTCATGGGGCATACCCTGGTAAACGACCAGGACACGCTGGTCATGCGGCGCGATCAAAAACCCGTATGCGCCCTCGTAGCCGTACACCTCAACGGCGTACCGGCCGACCTGAACCGGCTGCGGTTTATCGCACACCGCTTCTTTATCCCGCTTATCGAGGATGCCTGCGAAGCAACGGGTGCACAATACCACCAACAATCCGTGGGACTCTTTGGCGATAGTGGTGTTTTTAGCCTGGACAACCACCCTTACTACCCCGGAGAAAAAGGAGCCCTGCTGCTCAGCCAGCGAGCTGAAGCACTGCAAAAACTGAAAGACGACCAACTATTGGCGCGGTTTCCGGAAGAGTACCAATTGGTGCACCTGGGCCTAGATCAGCTACCCGCCCTCCAAAAAGCCAGAGCCGAACACCAGCTTATCCAGGAAAGAATCGACCGCTTTTTTCAGGGAATACCCGATATCGCCTGGCAACAGGTACCTGCCCTGGCAGAACAAGCATGCCACACCATGACGTTTACGGCTCAACGTCCTGACGAGCTAAAAGCCTGGCTCACGGAAGCGGGTATCACTACTGCCTCCTTTACACCGCCCCTGCACAGACTGCCCGCTTTCCAGCACAGTACGTATATCCGTATCCACGACCATGCCCGCACCCTCTTTGAATCCGCGATTCGCATCCCGGATGCGGGGCAGAAAACGGAGGAAGAATGGGCTGCTTTAGCCGATTTGCTGCGCCGGTTTTATGGGCTTATTGGATAGGAGCCGGCACGGGCGGAAGGGCTTCGTCGCCCAACTGTACCTGCCATCCGGCACTTTCAGCCATAAACCGAATGACGTCCAACATACCGATTCCCTGAGCAGCAGCCCGCTCCAGTAGGTCGCTTTCCATCGCCTTGCGCTCAATAAAAGCCCGGGCGTCCTTGTGAATCTTGTTGTAATCCGCCTCACTAAACGAGTTGAACGTTCCCTCAGAAATGTCGTAGTAATCCATCTGGTGATCGATGGAAATGATTTGTGCCGTATCCGGTATATTGCGAATCACGATGAGGTTCCGCTCCGGAAGTACCTCAAAAGACAGCCGGGTCAAATCAAAGCCCGCTGATACCCTGGCCTTTACCCGAACCAGCGCCTTCTTTCGGAATATCCACCAATCATAGGCATAGTAATCCTTGTAGTTATACAACTCCGAAAAGTATCCTTCCACTGTGACCAGCTTGGCAACATTTTTTATTTTCTCCAGGACGACCGTCGCATCCTCTTCCGTTTTTACTTTTTCAGGTGCTTTGTACCAGGAACGGGCAACCCAGAATCCCAGGCCAAAAAGCCCGGCAACGGCCATAATCATCAGTATAGAGCGAAACAGGCGCATGGTGATTTTTTTTACAAGATAACGCAATCCACACTGCCCGTGCCGAAAAAATACCAGGTACCGGTTCTTCAGCGGGGTAGTTCGGAATCCAATGTGCCGGTATCCGGTTGAATACGCGATGTCAGCGGATAGCGTAGGCTTCGGTAGCTCTTCAGTACCGCTTTTACACTCCCCACCGAGATAGGAGACTCTATTAGTAGCGGAATATGGTTGGGGTCATCGGATGCCCAGACCTTCAGCTTATTGTCTTCCTTAAAAACATAGCCTTTAATGACATCGGGGCTAAATAGAATCGCCTTGAACTTTCCCAGCTTGTGGATACGTTTTTCGGCTACCCTCCCCTGATAGCGCAATTGCAGCGGCCAGGTCTTTTTATCCATAAACAGCTTTACTGGCACGGCCGTGCCCACCCGCATCGCATCAAAGTTCAGGTTGCGGGACATATATATGACAGAAAGGAGGTCGTGTACGCAGGAATCGATGGTAAAAGTAGCCGGCTCGGCGATTTCCCGGGTTTTGCCGCGCAGCGAAGTCACCTTGCCCGCCGGTCGGTCGAAGGTCAGTTTGTCGTACAAACGATACCCTCCTTCCGCCACCGCGCGCACCGAAGCCAGCGGCAGCAAAGTCGCTTTGTCGAGGTACGTATCGTACTTGTCGTTCACTTTGTAAAACCACTCGTAGGACGGGTAGGTACTGCCATACGCAGAAACGTGGTATCGGTTGCCCAAATCCCGTACGCGGAAGGTAACTTCTCCGGCCGCCATCCACACAAAATTCCAATTGTAGTACAGCACATAGACCAGCTCTTCGCCATCCTGAAAGGCGTAGTTGCGGGTGCTGCAAGGACTGTCTGCCGCCTGCTGCGCCATGCCGGAATAACCGGAAAGGCTAAGTACGGAATAAAGAAGCAACAAAAATAACCGGTGTGCTTTCATAGCGACTGGCGGATGCGTTTAAGAGAGCTCCTGCTATGCCCCCATGCCCATCCCAGCCCCACTAACGCCGGCAGCGCCAGGTTTAGTACAAACAGCCCATAGCTGGCCCACAGTGCCTGAGCGGGCGATACGTTCCAGGCAGCCCAGATCCATACCGATACTTCGCCCCGAGCCAAAAAACCCAGTGCAGGCGGAAGGGGAAGGCCCGTTTGTATTAGGTATATCGTACCTACGCCCCCAAAAACCGCAGTGGCGGGCAAGGTCACGCCTACAAATTGTAGCATACAGGCATATTGCAAGCCATACACGGCATAGCGCGCCAAAGACCAGCCTATCCCCTGGCCAAGCAGGCGAGCCTCCAGATAGGCCAGTGACTCCAATTGTATCCGAATTTTTTCCAGCCGGGGAAAACGAACAAGCCACGGTTGCCCCATTCGAATCAAGCGGGGAAGCAAGATGCCCACTACCGGTATCAGCAATAAGACTATTCCCGTCCGAAAAATTCCTGCCCGAACGGCCTGGGGGGCCTCACCGCGCATATTCCCATACAGCACCAATGCCGGGATTCCCATCCCAAGCAATACAATCAACTGGCTATAGGCTGCGCCCAATGAAGCCCTTAATCCCTGCCCCACCTGCTCCCGGGTCACCGACAATACCCGCGCAGCGTACTCCCCGCTGCGACCCGGAGTAAGAAAAGACCAGGCAACCCCCATTAATACAGCCCGCCAACTCGCCTGCCACGACAGCCGCGAAGCAGACGGCTGAAACAAACGCCACTTACGCACCTCCAAGTACCAGTTGAGCGGTACCAGACACCCCGTCACCACCAACCAAGCCCAGGACAATGCAACAGATGCCCAGGCCACGCGGTCAAACAGGCGCATCCCTGTTTGACGCAAGTAATAAAACAAACACCCCACCACCGCTGCCGATGCCAGCCAACGCAAAAGCCACCAAGCTCTTCGCATTTTTATGGTTTTTAAAAACACAAAATGTTTTTTAATGCTAAATGTATAAAAAAATAGTATTTTTGATGTGCGATTTTGAAAAAACATAAGAAGCACGTGACAGACAACCAGCAACCGTACACCATATTGGGCGTTGACCCAGGAACCACCGTGATGGGGTTCGCGGTACTTGAAGTACATGGGCGTCGGCTGGAAGCCTTAGAAATTGGGGTGATACAGCTCCACAAGTTCGAAGACCATCCGGAAAGGCTGAAACGGATTTTTGAGCGCATCAACGGTATCATTTCCTTCCATACGCCACAAAAAATGGCTATCGAAGCTCCTTTTTATGGAAAGAACCCTCAATCCATGCTCAAACTGGGGCGTGCCCAGGGGGTGGCCATTGCCGCTGCGATGGTACAGGGCCTGGAAGTATTTGAATATGCCCCCCGGACGATTAAGCAGTCTATTACCGGAAAAGGAAATGCATCCAAGGAACAGGTAGCTGCCATGCTGGATCAGATTCTGGGTCGCGCGTTGGAGCCGGCCTGGCTGGATGCCACGGATGCACTAGCTGCTGCGGTATGCTGCCATTTTCAGTCCAGCAATCCGCTGGCCGGACTGAAAACGAAAAAGGGCTGGGATGCTTTCATGAAGGAAAATCCCGGACGGGTCATCCGCTAATCCAAGGAAATACGTTCCGCAATAGCGGCAGCCAAGACCTCCATCTCAGCCGGCGGAAAGCTCAGCGGTGATTTGGAAAAATTGATATCCTGCATGGTATGCAATGGAATCAGGTGGACATGTGCGTGCGGTACCTCCAAACCGATGACCGCTACCCCTACACGCAGACAAGGAACTGCCTGGCGCACCCCCTGCGCTACCCGCTGTGCAAACTGCATCAAGCGGCTGAGCGTCTCTGGTTCGAGGTCGAAGAGGTAATCGATTTCCTCCTTAGGAATGACCAGGGTATGTCCTTTTGCCTGTGGGCGCACATCCAGAAACGCCAAAAATTCCTCTGTTTCAGCTACTTTGTAGGCAGGAATCTCCCCACGTACAATACGGGTAAAAATAGAAGCCATTTGCAAGCGTTTTGGAAAGCGATTAAACGGTAATTTCAATAACCTTGAACTCCATGTTGCCGTTGGGGGTCTTTACCACCGCTATATCTCCCACTTTTTTTCCGAGCAACCCTTGTCCCATAGGGGAGTTGACAGAAATTTTGCGCGCTTTGAGGTCGGCCTCTGACTCCGACACCAACTGATACGTGATAGAGGCTTTGTTGCGCATATTCTCGATAGTCACTTTAGCCAAGACGGTCACCTGCGACGTGTCCACATCGGCAGCATCCAGAATCCGAGCACTGGCTAGCTGCTTATCCAAATCGTTAATACGTAGCTCCAGCATTCCCTGGGCTTCCTTCGCCGCATCGTATTCTGCGTTTTCCGACAAATCTCCTTTTTCGCGTGCCTCCGCAATCGCCCGTGCAGCCTCTGCGCGCCCCCTGGTCTTCAGCTCTTCGATCTCGGCCTTCAGCCGATCGTACCCTTCGCGCGTCATGTAATGAATGGCAGACATATTCACATTTTTTTGAACAAATAAAAAACCCGGCAACGAGAGATTCTGGATGCGCGGGAGATAAAAAAACAATGAACGCTTTTGCGATTGCAGAAGCGTTCATTCCTTTTTCCAGCCACAAATATGCAGAAATATTTTTTACAAATCAAGTATTCCCCCCAATCAAGTCGTACTTTCTTACCACGCCTCTAGCTGCTCTTAGCTGTTTTTCAATAGTTTGGACTTTACTGCCCCCCCGAAAATACGCCATGCCCTGGCAATTTTGCACACAGAGCGTGTTACATATTAATGCGCAGTCCGATAGAATGTGTCCCTTGCCAAATTCGGGTTACCGCATAGCCATAATCGAGAGACAACGCGGAGCCTGCTTCTCCTTTTTTCATCGGTAAAGCCAGCGAGGCTCCCGCGCTGGGGCCTGCATATACGGGTGCTTCCGCACTACTGCTGACACCGAGGTCGTAGTTAAACCCGCCACGCAGCATGAACCGCTCCTTGAGGGCATACTCGGCGCCCAGACCCAGTTGGTCGCGGGAAAATGAATGAGAAGTAAAATTGCCCACTACGGTGATACGGTGCGCTTCTCCCACATAAAAATCCTGGGAAAGTCCCATACTAAGCAGGGAAGGGAGCTCGAATCGGGCGCTCCGCTGGTCGAGCGTAAGCTGATACGAACGGCCGTTGGGACTGGGGCGTTGTACGGAGAGCGCCTCCCCCCGAAAGAACATCGGGGAGCCCACATTGCGCAGGCTGATTCCAAATTTGAAATTGTCTTTCGGCCCTGTCACGTATTGTACGCCGGCATCGATCGCAAAGCCAAAGGCCGATACATTAGACGTGGACTCTGAGATTCCGCGCAATAATATGCCAACAGAAACTTTGTTCTCAAAGACATGGGAGTATCCCAGGCCGATATTAAAAAAATTGGGGGAGAATGTAGCCCCTGTACCTTCTGGTTGGTTGGTAGTAGTTATGGGAATTTCCCCAAAATCAGCAGCCATCAGGTGAAGTCCAAACGCCCCGTTTTCACCTACCTTTCGGCTTACTCCGCCTGCGTTGAGTCGAATCCCCGTTCCCTGTAAGTAGAGGCTCTGGCTGAATCCCAGTTCCAGGGAGTGGATACGCCCCAACCCGGCCACGTTGATTTGCATAGCTTCCACTCCGCGCACCAACGAGGTACCCATGGCATGTAGGCCTACACTCCGCGCCCAGGGATTCAATAATAGTTCGTACGCACCCGCTTCTCCCTGGCGATCCGGATTGCCACCAAAGGCCGAAACGGAGCCGAGAAAAAAACCAATTCCTATACAGAATAGCTTATTGCACTTCATAATTTCTTTTTTAGCCCCCTGACTATTACAGTCCCGAAGGGTCAAACTTCCGGTTGATACCAAACCACTTGATGGTGCGCTGCCCCAGTTCGCCGGCATCGATATGCATTAGGTACACGCCACCGGCAACCGGGATTCCCTTGCTGTTTTTCAAATCCCATTCGAGGTCGGGCAAAATCTGTTTTTGATCAATCGCCCGGTTATTACCTCGTGGCACTACCCCGCTCTCATCTCGGCGATACTGCCGAACAAACTTGCCGTCCAGGGTATAAATCGTAACCACACACTTAGCCGGCAGGTTGGTGATTTTAATCGTCGTGGTGAACTGCGAAGTTTCGTAGTCCGAGAACCCATAGTACGGGTTGGGAGCTACATTGATTTGCTTCAGGGCTTCGCTGTAATTAGCCGCGCTCAGCTCCTCCGCCTGTTTCCCTTCCACCACAAAGCGATACACTGGGTAACCATTGCGACTTCCCGCTGTGGTAGGCTTTACGGCATAGGGGTTTTTGACCCGCAGCTTCAGCACTACGTCTCGTGGAATAAGCCCGTCTTTATACGATTTGAGCTGCGTACCCGAACGGAGCATCATCAGACCTGCCCATGTAATCTCGCGCACAGCGCGCAGTTTGGACAAGGATGGGCCGCGGAAGCTGGCTTCGAGGTTTTTGCACCCATCGTACGCTTGCTTGGTTACATACACGAAATGCTGACCACCTGCAATATAGGGTAGCAAGCTCCCATCTGCAGAAGAGCCAAGTGACAGGAAGGACGACGGGTTAAAAATCATATCCCGTCCATTATTGAGCTCAGGCTGGGTGAAGGTGCCATACGCTGAGTTTTCGGCGAAAAATATGTTTAGCCGCTGCCCTGTTTCCACATCGATGGCATACCCTGGGAACCAGCCAAAACCGGTGCCCGGGTTTTCGGTATCCGGGTCGGGCAGTCCATCGCCGTTGGCATCGTCCTTGCTCACGTTGGGAGAAGCCCGCAAATCAAAGTGTTTTCGATTGCCTTGGGCGGGGATTCCTTCGGCCTGATAGAAACGGTTGGCCGCTTCCAATACGACACAACGGCTCCAGTAGCGCTTATCGGAGGTGAACACAATATCTACGTTGTTCAAATCCTGAATGCGCATTTGAGTAAGGGCAATGGAGTTGCCGCTGAGGTCAGTCCACGCCGGCGTAATATAGCCGGGATATTTCCCCGTCTGCGTGCGGTAGTTGGCCAGCATATATGGTACAAAGTACCCGGGGCCGATTTTAGACAATGCCTCGGTGGGATCCAGGGCCGCATCCGCTTCTCCGTCGCCGGTAGCGACGAAGTTGAACACCTGCTGGTCAAAGTCGAGCAACCCGGGAGCCAGGCCATCGCGTACCCCAAACACCCAGGAGGTATTCCCCGTTTGCAGGTATTCTTCTTGATAGCCTATGGCGCCGTTGGTATCGTCTGCTCGGTCGCCCACGTCTTCTGTCTGACCGAGGGTAATCGAAAACCCATAGGCTCGGACGATTTGTTCATTCAGTTTGTCGAGTGTCTGTTCGGAATAAATGGCGGCAGAACCTGGGCGGCTGATATCGTGGAGTTCCCAGCGTACTGGAGCATCCGTGAGTACGTTGTTGCTCAGTTTGGCATCGACAATACGCAGCTCGTACACTCCGTCCCGAACATTCAGAGGATTGAACACCTTCACTTCGAGGGGGCCTCTACCCTGCCGATACTTGATTTCTCCGGTAAAGGTGCCGTCGAGAATTGCCTGGCGGACGGAAGGCTCCATATCCAGGAAATTGGAGCCTGTACCTCCCCCTTCGATGCGGGTGATGACCACGCCATCGCCAAAGGAGGCGTTGAGTTTGCTGTCGGTAATCGGACGTGGGATCACCGTGTAGAAAGGATTGACTCCATCGCCGATGTTGCGGCGTCCTTCCAGGTAGGGCCGGCGCTGGCCGAGCACGGCTTTGGGCTCGAAGGGGCGATAATCATTGTGTGCGTAGGCGATAGCTACGAAATAGTATTTTTTGTGGTTTACGAGTCGGCGGTCGCCTTCGGCAAACTGGTCCTCCGCGATGCGGAAGGTATGTCTTATGCCTTGGTTTTGCCCCTCCACTTTCAGTTCCGGAATATAGTAATCGCTACCGGTGGGATTATCGACGCTACGCCAGTTGTATATTTTTTCTACCCCGTTGCGCACATCTACCTGGAAGATAAGGCGGGCTTTATCTGGGTCGTTCACATCGGCGGTGGACACACTGGAGTTGGCGAGCTGATAGAGCTTATATCCTTCGAAGCGGTATAGGCTGTCGGTGGCACCAGCGGGGATTTGCAGTCCGCGTTGGGCATAGCTTTCGTATGCGTTGTTGGAGGTAATCGTGTCGTTGGTGAGTACGGCGATAATTTCCCGGTCGAGTTCGATGAAATCGACATCCGGGGCATCGGGGCCGTCGGTTATTTCAAAGCAGTTGTCGAAGAGCGCCTGGGCGATATCATCGGCTTCCAGGAGTTTGGAGATATCCGGGCAAGGATATACCTGGTCAGCTACCCAAACGACTCCTACGATTAGTTCGTTGACTGCCCCGGGGTCTAGACGGAACGGACCGGAGGCCTGGATCGTTCGGCGGTCGCCAAACGGTAGTCCGGCGGAGCACATGGACCAGCCGCGGGGGTTGTTGGGCGTTTCGGTGAAGGCATAGCGAACGGGGGCGGTACGTTCCTGATAGGCATCGTTGCCGTAGGTAAAAGGGGTCCCATCGCGCCAGGAGCCGGATAAGTAGTTGTAGTATTCCTGGGCGGTAGAAGGGTCGGTGGTACCCGGAGGAGGGCCACCGACTCCGGCGTTATTGTAATAGGTAAAAGAAGACATTCCCAATTCGTTGCCTTCTTCATCGAGCGGACCTCTGAAATAGTCTACGCCCAAAATGGGGATTTCGGCGCAATAGGTATTGACACCCCCTGTACAGGCACAACCTGTTTGGCCGTCGAGGGCATCTTCATTGTAGATAAAAGCGAGGCTTCGGCTCGTATCGCAGCCCACATAGTCGTCGGCAAAGCAGCCGAGATCCGGGTCCACCCACATAGCGAAGAAGGTGCTGTCTATGCTTTCCACGGCGCGGTTGATTAGTTTGTAGCGCTGGAAGGTCATGTCGTTGATTTCATCGTTGGTGGCGTAGGAGAAAGCCTGCACCTGTACTTCCATTTGGATAGGATCGCCTCTGGATTCGGCGTGGGTACCTCCGGCGTCGTTATAGATCCAGAAAATCATTTCGTCGGGAAACTGTGGTTTATTGGTACAGCCCCGGATTTCGATTACGGGGAAGTCGCCGCGTTCGGGGTTATACAGCCCGTCGCCGTCCTGATCCCAGAAGCCGGCCAGACCCTGCGAGGTATTGGGGAGTTCGAATCGGTGTATGTCGTAGAAAAATTCGTTGCCTCTGGCAGGCCATCCCTTGATATCGCGGGGGATATCTTTAGGGTCGTAGGCTACTCCGTCGCGCTGTGCCTTCTGCCAGTTGCGGAGATGTTCCTGTACGCTTTCGCCTTTCACCACGAAGAAGCGATCCCATTTGGCGCATAACTCCTGGGAGGTTCGGCCGGTTTCGGGATCGAGGGGGCCTGGGTAGTAATCAAAGGTACCTCCGTTTCGGCCATAGGTTTGGGCGGCGACTTTGAGGTTGCCGGCGGGGTCCACACCGCCGAGCCATACGGCCCCTGCAAAGATAGACGAGACCTCCGGGGTTCCGGCGGGCACTTTGGGTACGATGTAGCGTCCGTCGTTGCTGTTCCACCAGACGTCGCCACCGGTAGTAAGGCGGGCACGGACGTTGTTGATAGCCTGATCTACTTGGGCGATGGCATTATCGCAATCGGCCCTGAAACGCGGTGCAATGGTGCCGGCAGATCGCCCGGCACGCGGAGGCAGGTGTCCGTGTGCGGGAGCTGTGGCAAGCAACAGCCCGGTCAGTATCAGAAAGCACGGTCTATAAAGTCGCATAGCGGCTGTTTTTCTAAAAATTTATGATCGAACCAATATAAATATGCCGGGGGATTCCGAACGCATTTGGGTTGAGAATCCGCCACTGATAGGATGCGAGGTAGGCTTCCACCAGTCGGGCAGAGCTTTGTATAGTTTCCAGCTTATCCTGTCCGTTGGAAGAAGCGATAAACCCATCGTCTTCTGCAGAGCCCGTTACGGGATATACCGAGAGGATGTTGCGTCGATTGAGCACATTGGAAATCCGGCAGTACATGTTCAGTTGGAGTTTTTTCCCGAGGGAAATGGATTTATCGATACGGGCGTTGACCGATAAGTTCCATGGTTTGCGGGCACCGTTGATGGACCCGATGGTTTGGGAGCCTCCGAGTTCGAGTGGGGTTTGCTGCGCGGTATAGGGGCGGCCGGATACGGCGACTGCCTGCACGTTGAATCCGGTGTTGGCCAGGAGTTGCAAGCCCATGAATTCCGGACCGAGGTAGGCTTTTCCGGATTCGAAGCGGTAGTCTAGGTTGAGGTTGATTCGGTGGCGCTCATCGAAGTTGAGCGGGAAAAGAGTCCGGAGGTTCCCTCGGCTGGTGAGGCCGCGTTGGGAGTTGGCATCCGAGCCGGTACCATCGGCGAATTGCAGGGTGTAATTGGCCAGCAGGGAAGCGTTGCCGGTACGGCGAAGCTCATACTCAAAAGAGAACCCTTTGACCGTACCAAAATCCAGGTTGTCGTAGGTAGTGTACTGGCTGATGACCGGTACCGGGAAGAAGGTGCGCACCTGAATCATATCGCGCATTTCGCGATAGTAGGTAGATATTTTCAGTTTGGAGGATTCCGATAGTTTTTGCTGGAACCCCACTTCGTAGTTGATGGTGCGCTCTGGTTTGAGGTCGGGGTTGTTTTTGATGGCAAACGGGTTATCGGTAAAGTAGAAGTAATCGGCGGGCGTTGCGATGGTATTGGAAGAAGGGCGTTGTACGAGGATATCGTAGTTGGCAAAAAAGTTGGCTTCGTCTGAGATGGGGAAGGAAAAAGCCAGACGGGGCATAAAATTGAACTGGGGGGCATAATCGCGGAAAGAAACACTGGGGTCGAAGTCGCGGGCTTTAATAAAGTTGGCGTTTTCCTGTGCGCGGTCATCTCGATAGCGTGGAAAAACCAGGCCACCGGAGAAGATATCCACCGGGCTATTGACAGGGGTTCCGTTGGGACGGTACCACTGGTCCCCGTCGCGGTAAGCCTGTACGTTGTTGCCGGTATCATCGAGATATACTTTGAACTCATCGCCGATATTTCCCGGTTGGGTACCTCCAAACCGTTCGTGGTATTCACTGGCGCCGATGATATCGTAGAGTGCGTATGGGTCGTGCAGTACCCGGGTATTGGCATCGTAGCGATCGACGCGGAGGCCGAGTCGGAAGATGATATCCCGGAACGTAAATTTATCCTGGATATAGGCCGCATTGTAGATGGGGCGGTTGGGGGCGACGGGGAAAGTGCGTACCCCGTTGGCATCTTTGGCACTGAAAAAGTCTTCGAACGTTCCGTCGAACTGGTTGCCGAGGTAGTCGTACCCGAAATAGCTGAGGATACCCTGGTCGTTGAGTTCTTTTGCAGAAAATAAGCCCAAGCTGAGCTGATCGGGCGTAAGTCCGTCGATGTTTACGAACTCATTGAGGGGCAGGCCCAGTTGTTCGCGGATTGTTTTGTAGAATCGGTTGTCGGAATTTTCGGAGATAGCGACGGCGAGCAGCGGGGTTTGTGGTGCGTTGGGTAAGTCGATATACCCGACGGTATCCGCACCGGGCACGATGCCCTGGATATGGTTATTCGCTTGTTGGCGGGCGACCTCCCACAGGTTGCGGGGTGCGACTACGTAGCCGCGGTCGAGGCGTTGTTCATAGATAAACCCCACCTGGATATTATGTCGGCCCCGATCGGAATTGGAAGGTGCGATATCGAAGTTTGCGCGGGCATTGAACGTATAGACGTCGTTTTGACCTTTGCTGGCGGAGTTGTACACCCAGCCTACGTTGGTGTGGAAGCCCCAGGAATTGTTGAATACGCTAGAAATAAACCCATTGGGGGCGATGAAGGAGCCTCTGGACAGGAGGGACTGGCCGTCGAAGATATCGCTGAGGATAAAGTTGCCCACCTGTGCATTGATGGGTTCGCCCTGAGTCAGGCCGAGCGCGTTATTGTAGTTGGCCAGCACGGGGTTTGTGGTTCCCGCCTCATAGCTGCGGAGTACCTGGCGGTAGTCGGTATGCCGGAGTACGGAGCGTTGTTGGATTGGGTCGAACACTTCGGAGAACGTGGGTATCCAATCGATATCGAATTTACCTACGTAGCCATAGTCGAAATAATTGAGTCCATGGCGATAATCAGCCGTTTCTCCTTCGGAGCGTTCGGCACCGAATTGCAGGGTATAGGAAGCATTTTGGATGAGGCTTTTTTGGCTTTCCGGTCCATTGCCGCCGAGTCGATGGCGGAATTTGAACAAGCCGCGCATAGTGCCGCCGGTATTGAGGGGATTATTCTGGCTATTCAGCACATACCAGGAAGCATCTGGCGTGAAGCGGTTTTTAGAATCGGTGAATGATCCGGTGAACGAAATATCTACGGCGTCGCTGAGGTAGGCGTCGAGGATGAGGTTGGCGTCGAGGCGTTCGCTTTCCTCGTATGGCCGGGTTTTGAGGGCAGCGACGTCATCGGCACCGAGAAAGTCGGCAGCGACGAGGAGCGAACCCGATTGAAGGACGACCGGATTGGCCTCCAGCTCGGCGAGTTTTTGGTCTTTTATATGGTACACTGGCACGGCCGAAGGATCGTCATCCACCCGATAGGTGTAGCGACCGGAGAACCGATACCCGAGGATACTCTGTCCTTTTTGGTTGCGCCAGACAGGTCCGGACAGGCTAAGTCCGGCCAGGCTGTTGCCATATGGGCTGACCC